>ENA-ORTM01001669-ORTM01001669.1-human-gut-metagenome-genome-assembly--contig:-NODE-1669-length-21956-cov-9.144742_pt1 | contig 21956 bp, 17 predicted proteins | sample MGYA00241909_ERZ509182 | MGnify/ENA primary metagenome ERZ509182 (study PRJEB26280, sample SAMEA2338855) | human gut metagenome | biome: human gut; feature: human-associated habitat; material: faeces...
CTCCCATGTTACCGAATGCCATCATCTGTACGTTAACAGCTGTTCCCCATGAATAAGGGATGTCATTGTCACGGCGGTATACGTTAGCTCTCGGGTTATCCCATGAACGGAATACAGCCTTAACAGCTTCCATAAGCTGTACCTTAGGATCTGTAGGGAAGTCCTCACCGATCTTCTCTTTGTACTCAGCCTTGAACTGCTCAGCAAGTTTCTTAAGATCATCAGCATCAAGATCTACATCCTGTTTAACACCTTTCTCTTCTTTCATCTTGTCGATCAGTTCTTCGAAGTATTTCTTACCAACTTCCATAACTACATCAGAGAACATCTGGATGAATCTTCTGTAGCAGTCCCAAGCCCAACGTGGGTTGCCTGAAGCTTTTGCCAGTGTCTCAACAACCTCTTCGTTAAGTCCAAGGTTAAGAATTGTATCCATCATACCAGGCATAGAAGCTCTAGCTCCTGAACGTACGGAAACGAGAAGCGGGTTCTCTTTATCTCCGAATTTCTTACCTGTAATTCCTTCCATCTTATCGATAGCTTCCATGATCTGAGCCATAATCTCATCGTTGATCTGTCTGCCATCCTCATAGTACTGTGTACAAGCCTCTGTTGTTACTGTGAATCCCTGTGGTACAGGAAGACCCAGATTTGTCATCTCTGCCAGGTTTGCGCCTTTTCCACCGAGAAGGTTTCTCATATCTGCGTTACCTTCAGTGAACATATAAACCCATTTTGCCATGATCAATGACCTCCTAAAATAATTTTTACAAATAAAATAATTTTATTTCGCATATAATATTTTAATGGTTTTATACTTATGAGTCAAGTCTTTTGTCCGTAATTATATACAATTTTTACAAATGCTTTTTGTATACTTTTCATATTGGTTAACCTATCTTTCACAAATTGTAAACACATTGTCCATCAGGCTGTCATTTTGCATATTTGCATTAATCTCCATGCAATGTACAACATGCACAAAAAAAATAGTTGTCCATGCTTTATAAGAACTTGGAAACAACTATTTTTTTGTGATTAATATACAATTTACACATATCATTGCTATGGTGTTTCCACCACCAACATCATGCAATTTTCCTCAAAATCAACAAGTACGTAATCTTTATCTCATTTCTTCAATAAATGCCTTATATCCCTTATAAGCTTCATACACATCTGCCTTGCTTGTCACTTCCCACGGCGCATGCATACTCAACACTGCGACACCGCTGTCGATGACTTCCATGCCATAATTTGCCATAATGTAAGCGATTGTTCCACCACCGCCGGCATCTACTTTTCCAAGTTCAGCGAACTGGTATGCAACACTCTGCGCATCCATTGCATTTCTGATCTTTGCAAGATATTCTGCATTTGCGTCATTGGAACCGCTCTTTCCACGGGCACCCGTAAATTTATTAAATACGAGTCCTTTTCCAAAGAATGCAGAACTGCGTTTTTCGAATACTTCAGCATACATCGGATCATAAGCTGCGCTCACATCAGAAGAAAGCATTCTGGAATTCATCAGCGCTCTTCTGACTTTCAGGTCAGACTCCCCTTCTGTCAGTGCCACAAGTTCTGCAACTGTATTTTCAAAGAAACGAGAATGCATTCCGGTCGCGCCAACACTTCCGATTTCCTCTTTATCTACAAGAATACAGCATGCTGTGTGCTCTACTTCTTCCACATCGAGCATTGCAAAGAGGGATGTGAATGCACACACACGATCATCTTGTCCGTAAGCAAGCACCATACTGCGATCCAATCCACAGTCACGAGCCTTTCCTGCCGGAACGATCTCAAGCTCTGCGGAGAGGAAATCCTCTTCCTCCATGTCATAATATTGTTTCAGAAGATTGATTACATTTGCTTTTACAGCCTCTTTTTCCTTTTCTTCTAATGTTTCATCCTGCTCAATCGGGCGGCTTCCGATCAGAAGATCAAGCTTCTCTCCTTCTACAACCGTTGCAGCCTTTTTCTCCATCTGTTTCGACGCGAGATGGATCAGCAGATCCGTGATAACAAAGACCGGATCATCTTCTTTTTCACCGATACTTACCTGAACTGTTGTGCCATCTTTCTTTGCAATCACTCCATGAAGGGCAAGTGGAAGTGTCACCCACTGATATTTCTTGATTCCACCATAATAATGTGTATCAAGATAAGCAAACTCTTCATTCTCATACAATGGATTCTGTTTTACGTCAATGCGCGGGGAATCGATATGAGCTCCAAGAATATTCATACCTTCTGTCAGCGGTTTTGTACCCATATGAAACAGCGCAATCGTCTTGTTCATACATACTGCATACAGTTTATCTCCGGCTTTCACTTTTTCTCCATTTTTAATGATATCTCTGATATCCTTATATCCCTCTGCTTTTGCCTTTTCAACTGCCAATGCAACACACTCGCGCTCTGTCTTACCGGCATCAAGGCAGTTCTTGTATTCTGTATTCACCTGTTCTAATCTGTCCAGCTCTTCCTTACTGTAAGTTGTCCATGCATTTTTTCTGTCCATGTCATTCTCCTCCTGTTCTATCTTCCATGCTATTTTAAAGTTATAAAGAAACAGCCCAAACTGAATCCACAAGCTTACCTGTGAACTACAGTCCGGGCTTTTCTTATTTATCTTACCACTCGAATTTCTTCTCGAAGTATGCTTTCAGATCTTCAATCTTAACTCTTTCCTGTTCCATTGTGTCACGGTCACGTACTGTAACAGCTCCGTCTTCCTCAGAATCGAAGTCATATGTTACACAGAATGGAGTACCGATCTCGTCCTGACGACGGTAACGTTTTCCGATATTTCCACGATCATCGAACTCACAGTTGTAGTACTTGGATAACTCTGCAAATACTTTCTCTGCGCCTTCGTTCAGTTTCTTGGAAAGTGGGAGCACACCGATCTTAACCGGAGCCAGTGCCGGATGAAAATGAAGTACAGTTCTCATATCCGGTTTCTCTTCTGTTCCGATATTCTCCTCATCATATGCACTGCAAAGGAATGCAAGTACAACACGGTCAGCACCAAGTGATGGCTCGATAACGTATGGAATGTATTTCTCCTTTGTCTCATCATCAAAGTATGTCATATCCTGTCCGGATACATTCTGATGCTGAGTCAGGTCATAATCCGTACGGTCAGCGATTCCCCACAGCTCACCCCATCCGAATGGGAAAAGGAACTCAACGTCTGTAGTAGCCTTACTGTAGAAGGAAAGCTCTTCCTGATCATGGTCACGGTAACGTACTTCCTCATCTTTCAGTCCAAGAGATGACAGCCAGTTCAGGCAGAAGCTCTTCCAGTAATCAAACCACTCAAGGTCTGTGTCCGGTTTGCAGAAGAACTCAAGCTCCATCTGCTCGAACTCTCTTGTACGGAATGTAAAGTTACCCGGTGTGATCTCGTTACGGAAAGACTTACCAATCTGTCCGATACCGAATGGAAGTTTCTTTCTGGATGTACGCTGTACATTCTTGAAGTTTACAAAGATACCCTGTGCTGTCTCAGGACGAAGGTATACTGTGTTCTTCGCATCCTCTGTAACACCCTGGAATGTCTTGAACATCAGGTTGAACTGACGGATATCTGTAAAATCATGCTTTCCACAAGTCGGACATGGAATGTTATTATCCTCGATAAATGCTGACATCTGCTCCTGTGTCCATCCGTCTACAGAGCTCTCAAGCTCGATTCCATTCTCTGCTGCATAATCTTCAATAATCTTATCTGCACGGAAACGCTCATGACACTGTTTACAGTCCATCAGCGGATCACTGAATCCTCCAAGATGTCCGGAAGCAACCCATGTCTGTGGGTTCATAAGGATTGCACAGTCAACTCCAACATTGTATGGATTCTCCTGAATGAACTTCTTCCACCATGCTCTCTTCACATTATTCTTAAGTTCAACACCAAGATTACCATAATCCCATGTGTTGGCAAGTCCGCCGTAGATCTCAGAACCCGGATATACGAATCCTCTTGACTTTGCAAGTGCTACGATCTTGTCCATTGTCTTTTCAACCATTGTATGTTCCTCACATTCTTTTTTATCATTTACATTATTCACATAACTTATGCACTCCGGTTGATCTTTTCACAGAAGTTATTCACATCTTCCTTTAAAGATATTCCCCTTTGTACATCAATGTTTCCTATTATAACGACTAATGCCTTATTTTTCAAGCTGTTTTAAGTACTTCTCTTTATGTTTCCGCTTAAATTCATACATAACTTCATCCGCTCTTTGCAAAATCTCATCTGTAGAAACAATATCATGTCTTTAAATAATATTCACAACAGCGTTTCCAGGATCTCCAAAGACTTAAATTCCTTATCTACATACATCTTCATCAACCGTCCCATCACGCGTCCAAACTTCTCCAACACTTCCGGCTTCACGTTAAATGTATATAATTTCTCAATTGTACTGGATTCAATATACTGCATCGTATACAGCGTAGAACCGTCAAGAAACATTCCGTCTCTCACTTCTCCGTCACATTCATTACACACAAGTCCGCCCTTCGCCGCGCTGAACACTGCCGGCCTCGTCCGGTCGCCACACTGTACACACTGGAACACCTGCGGTCCCTGTCCGTTGATTGTCAGCACTTTTAACTCGAAAATGTAACGGATCAACTGATTCGGAAGATGTGGATTTGTCAGCGCACGCATCGTCTGATAAAGTAATTTCAAAAGTTCCCGCTCATCATTCCGTTCCCTCGCATAGTAATTCGCAACCTCAAGGAAATAAAAGCCATAATATGCACCTACCACATCTTCTCTCAATTCCGAAAAATAATTGGATACATTTACAGACTGAATTGTGTAGGAAGAACGACCTTCATACATCGTGAATTCACCGAAAGTAAATGGATTCACCGCTCCCACTAGAGGACTGTTTGGTCTTCTTGATCCCTTTGCAAAGGCTGAGATCTTCCCCTGTTCTTTTGTAAGTATGACAACTCTGCGGTCGTACTCGCCCACCGGTGCGACAGAAAGCACCATTCCTGTCAAAACGATCTGATTCACGATGAAATTCACCTTCTTTCTGCTATATTTGTAAAGATGTTGGAGACAAAACCCACAACTACGATGCCTGCGGATGCTTCGTGCAACGCATTTCCAATATCTTCTAATATATCCGATTTCGCGTGTAAATACAAGGAGATGTTCTAGGGGGGATTTTTTTGGGATATGAGTTTTGCTGGATATTTGACACATGTTAAGATTTTGGAGAACCAGACCAAGAGAAACTTGCTATAAATCATCTATTTAACCTTGATTCCCTGAATCTGCTTTTCAATTATTCCCATATCATATTCTTCAGCGTATTAGCGACTTGCGTCGCTAGATATGCTAAAAAGTGGCAGCCACCAACCTCTCGGTCAGCAGCTGCCGCTCTCATCATTCTTTTTATTCTTTATCTTCAAAGGCTTCTTTCATCTTATCCATGAATCCTTTTTTCTTGCCCTTTTTCTCTGATTTCTCAGATTTTGTAGCAAGGTCATCATGCTGATGAAGTGTATTTCCACTAAGCTCATCGAATTTTCTCAGAGCCTCTTTCGCCTCTGCACTTAATCTCTCCGGTGTCTGGATCACTAATGTTACATAATGATCTCCTCTTACCTGAGTATTTCTAAGGGATGGAACTCCCTTTCCTTTCAGACGTACTTTTGTATCTGTCTTTGTTCCCGGTTTTACTGTGTAGAGAACGTCTCCGTCTACAGTTGGAATCTTCACATCGCCACCGAGTGTAGCCACTGCGAAGGAAATCGCAACGGTTGAGAAGATATGCATATCCTGTCTCTGGAAGATTGGATGTCTGGATACGTTAACCTCAACGAGGAGATCTCCTCTCGGTCCTCCATTAACTCCCGGTTCTCCTTTTTCACGGATGCGTACGCTCTGTCCGTTATCAATACCTGCCGGAATCGTAACTTTGATCTTCTTTCTGCTGGATGTATATCCTGTACCTGCACATTTCGGACATTTCTCTTTCACGATCTTACCGGAACCACCACAGTTCGGACATGTTTGTACATTCTGTACGGTTCCAAAGAAGGACTGGGATGTATATACGACCTGACCTTTACCACCGCACTTTGGACATGTCTCCGGTGATGTTCCAGGCTTTGCACCTGTGCCGTGACAGTCTTCGCAAGGATCTTTCAGTACAAGATCCAGTTCTTTCTCGCATCCGAAGACAGCTTCCTCGAATGTGATGCGGATGCTCTTTCTGATATTAGCCCCTTTCATAGGACCATTGCTTGCGCCGCCTCTTCTGGAGCCACCGAACATATCTCCGAAGATATCTCCGAAAATGTCGCTGAAATCTGCTCCATTGAAATTAAATCCGCCACCGAATCCACCTGCTCCGCCGCCGGCACCACCATCAAATGCAGCGTGGCCGAACTGATCATACTGACGACGTTTGTCAGCGTCACTCAGAACGGCATAGGCTTCGGAAGCCTCTTTGAACTTTATTTCTGCTTCTTTATCCCCTGGATTCATATCTGGATGGTACTTCTTCGCAAGCTGGCGGTATGCTTTCTTGATTGTAGCATCATCTGCATCTTTGCTTACGCCGAGCACCTCATAATAATCTCTCTTTGCCTCTGCCATAACACAAATACTAACCTTTCTGTATCTCTTTCTTAACCTCAAGAAATTCTACGAAGCTACAAAGCTCCGTAGAATTTCTCTTCATGCTTCATTTATCTGATGCCCTGCTGCCTGTTTCTCTTCTGTCCTACCGGCATCTTTTCTATATTTTAGACTTCTTTGTAGTCTCCGTCTACAACATCATCACCCTGGAAACCATCCGGAGCCGGACCAGCTTCTGGTGTAGGACCAGCCTGTGCACCTGCACCTGCTGCAGCACCTGCCTGCTCATACATCTTTGTGAACAGTTTCTGTGCGCTCTCCATCAGTTTTTCCTTCGCAGCTTTGATCTCTGCTACCTGCTCTTCTGTTGTGTTCTCCGGAGCAGATTTTGCAAGGATATCTTTCAGTGCCTGAACGTCAGCCTCTACAGCTGCCTTCTCTGTAGCATCGACTTTGTCGCCAACCTCTTTGATTGCCTTCTCTGTCTGGAATACCATAGCGTCTGCTTCGTTTCTTGTATCGATTGCTTCTTTACGTTTCTTATCCTGAGCCTCGAATTCAGCTGCTTCTTTTACAGCTTTATCGATATCGTCATCAGACATATTAGAACCTGCTGTGATTGTAATATGCTGCTCTTTACCTGTTCCAAGATCCTTAGCAGATACATTTACGATACCATTTGCATCGATATCGAATGTAACTTCGATCTGCGGGATTCCACGTGGAGCCGGCGGGATTCCATCAAGTCTGAACTGTCCGAGGGACTTGTTGTCTCTTGCGAACTGTCTCTCACCCTGTACAACGTTGATGTCTACAGCTGTCTGGTTATCTGCTGCTGTTGAGAAGATCTGGCTCTTCTTTGTCGGGATTGTTGTATTTCTCTCAATCAGTCTTGTAGCTACACCACCCATTGTCTCGATAGACAGTGACAGTGGAGTTACATCAAGAAGAAGGATGTCTCCTGCGCCTGCATCTCCTGCAAGTTTACCACCCTGTACGGAAGCACCAAGTGCTACACACTCATCTGGGTTAAGGGATTTGCTAGGCTCTTTGCCTGTCAGTCTCTTAACTTCTTCCTGAACAGCCGGAATACGTGTTGATCCACCAACGAGAAGTACCTGTCCAAGCTCGGAAGCTGTGATTCCTGCGTCAGAAAGTGCACGTCTTACCGGTTCCTGAGTCTTTTCTACGAGGTCTCTTGTCAGCTCGTCGAATTTAGCTCTTGTAAGGTTCATATCGAAATGCTTCGGTCCTTCAGCTGTTGCTGTGATGAACGGAAGGTTAATATTTGTTGTTGTTGCACTTGAAAGCTCTTTCTTTGCTTTCTCTGCAGCTTCTCTTAATCTCTGAAGAGCCATCTTATCTGCAGAAAGATCTACGCCTTCTTTTGCCTTGAAGTCTGCAAGCATGTAATCTGTGATCTTCTGGTCGAAGTCATCTCCACCAAGTCTGTTGTTACCGGCTGTTGAAAGTACTTCGATAACTCCATCACCAATCTCGATAACAGATACGTCGAATGTACCACCACCAAGGTCGTAAACCATAATCTTCTGCTCTTTCTCGTTGTCAAGACCATAAGCAAGTGCAGCTGCTGTAGGCTCGTTGATGATACGTTTTACATCAAGTCCTGCGATCTTACCTGCATCTTTTGTAGCCTGACGCTGAGCATCGTTGAAGTAAGCCGGAACTGTGATAACAGCTTCTGTTACTTTCTCACCAAGGTATCCTTCTGCGTCTGCTTTCAGTTTCTGAAGGATCATTGCAGAAATCTCCTGTGGAGAATATTTCTTATCGTCAATATCTACTTTATAATCTGTTCCCATCTCTCTTTTGATGGATGAGATTGTTCTTGCTGCGTTTGTTACAGCCTGACGTTTTGCAGGTTCACCTACGAGACGCTCTCCTGTCTTTGTAAATGCTACAACAGACGGTGTTGTTCTTGCGCCTTCTGTATTCGCGATAACTGTTGGCTGTCCACCTTCCATAACGGCTACACAGCTGTTTGTTGTACCAAGGTCAATACCAATAATTTTTCCCATGATAAATTTCCTCCTCTATCTAATCTCTGAATCTTGTTAAAAATCAAATTAGTTTGCTACTTTTACCATGCTGTGTCTTACAACACTTTCACGGTACATGTAACCTTTCTGGAATTCTTCTGCGATGATGTTCTCACCGAGTCCCTCATCTTCTACATGCATCACTGCGTTGTGGAAATCCGGATTGAATTCCTGACCAACTGCCTCGATTGTTTTTACTCCAACGGATTCCAGTGTAGTCATAAGCTGTTTGTAGATTTTCTCCATTCCTTCTACGAACGGAGCATTCTTCTCCTCCTCCGGTACGGAACCAAGTCCACGCTCGAAGTTGTCTACAACCGGAAGAATCTTTTCTATGATATCTTTCGCTCCGATCTCGTACATCTGGGATTTCTCCTTCTCAGATCTCTTGCGGAAGTTATCAAACTCTGCCATCTGACGAGTAACGCGGTCTGTGAGTTCCTCGATCTTCTCGTCTTTCTTGTCCTTCTTCTCTTTCTTTCCGAAGAACTTTTTCTTACCTTCTGATGCTGCTTCTGAATCTCCTTCAGTCTCAGTTGCTTCCTCTGTTGCTTCTTTCGCTTCAGCCTCAACTCCCTGGGCATCTTCTGTTTCTACTGTCTCTTCAGCTTCTGCCTGCTCTTTTGCAGCCTTTGCTTTTGCCTCTTCAACAGCTTCTTTTACCATATCTTCTTTGCTCATGTTCTCTGTCACCAGCTTTCTACCTTCCTATTATTACTCTTTGGGTTCTTTATTATAAATCGCATCCAACTCACTTTGCAGCGTTTTCAGCGTCTTCATGACATGTTCATAATCCATTCTCTTCGGACCGATGATTCCAATCGTTCCTTTCATACCTTCTCCCAGCTCATATGTGGCGGTAACAACACTGCAGTCTTTCATGGTCTTAACCGGAGTTTCATCTCCGATATAAACCTGTATGCCGTTGTTCTCCTCACTTGCCAGTGTCTCTGTCACCAGATCTGCCAGCTGCTGTTTCTCTTCAAATGCACTGATGATCTCCTGTGCGCTCTGCTTATCACTAAGCTCCGGATATTTGAAAATATTCGTTGCGCCGCTTGTGTAGATCTCCATGTCATTATCTACATGAATGATCTCTGCCACTGCATCCAGTACATGACCGACAACTTCGCTGTGGATACCAGCCTGTTCTTTCAATCTGGCAATCAGACCTAATGTAATCTGATCAATGGATAATCCATTCAGTGTCGTGTTCAGAAGCATATTCAGCTTCAACAGATTCTCGTTACTTAAGGTTTCTCCAACTTCAATGATCTTATTCTTGATCACATTACCACCAAGTACGATGACTGCTACGATCTGTTCTTCATCCACCTGTGATAGCTGAATGAACTTCAATGTATTCCGGCTGTTGACCGGTGCGGAAACCATCGTTGCATAATTGGTGTTCGAAGCAAGAACCTTTGCTGCCTGCTGGAGTACCTTCTCGACCTTATCGGTCTTCTCAAGAAGTGCATCCTCTCGTTTGCTAATCTCCTGCTCCTTATTCTCCATCAGAAGATCTACATAAAAGCGATATCCCTTATCTGATGGAATTCTTCCTGCCGATGTGTGTGGCTGGAAGATGTAACCAAGATCTTCCAGATCTGCCATCTCATTCCTTATCGTTGCGGAACTTAATTTCAAATCTGTGTATTTTGAAAGGGTTCGTGATCCGACCGGTTCGCCAGTCTCCAGATAATTCTGTATGATGGCTTTCAATATCGTAAGTTTTCTTTCACTTAATTCAGCTTCTACAGACATCTCTGTGTTCCCCTTTCTGTTCATCTTTGTTTGTTATTAGCACTCTTTGTTTTTGAGTGCTAACACCTTACAGATACTAAGATAGCACCTCGATTTCTGTTTGTCAACACTGATTGTTATTTTTATAAGTTTTTTATTTTCTTCTTATTTTATTAATAGGATGCTTTTTGGGGGAGGAAATGTGATTTTATAGAAATGTTGTTGACTTGGATTGTAATTTTGTGAATTCCAGGCAAGCTTATAGCCAAATCATAAGTTGACTTGAATTGTGATACATAAAATCCAGGTCAAAGACAAGTTTATTTAACTTACACTAATTGACCTGGATTTTAAAACCTGCTATCTATACTATCCCCTGATCTGTCCGTTTCCGAAGATAATATACTTTGTTGTTGTCAATGCTTCGAGTCCCATCGGGCCTCTTGCATGAAGCTTCTGTGTGCTGATTCCGATCTCTGCACCGAATCCGAATTCGAATCCATCTGTAAATCTTGTTGATGCATTTACATAAACCGCTGCCGCATCGATCTCATCCTGGAATCTCAATGCATTATCGTAATCCTTTGTAATAATGGATTCAGAATGTCCTGTATTATATGTATTGATATGTGTGATTGCCTCATCGATGGAATCAACAATCTTTACAGAAATAATTGCATCCAGGTACTCTGTTCCCCAGTCTTCTTCTGTTGCCGGAATAATCTCTGAACTGATTGCCTGTGCTCTCTCATCTCCACGTATCTCTACACCATGTTCCTTCAGTCTTGTTACAATCTTCGGCAAAGCTGCATCTGCTATCTTGGAATGAATCACAAGTGACTCACATGCATTGCACACACCAAGACGCTGTGTCTTCGCATTTTCGATAATGTCTGTTGCCATCTTAATGTCTGCTGTCTCATCAACATATACATGACAATTTCCGGTTCCTGTCTCAATTACCGGAACAGTGCTGTTCGCAACTACATTTGCAATAAGTCCTGCTCCACCTCTTGGAATCAGAACATCAATCCAGCCATGCATCTTCATCATCTCATTTACAACTTCTCTGCTTGTATCTTCTACAAGAAGAATGAGGTCCTGAGATAACTTCTCTTTGCGGAGTCCTTCCTTGATTACACGGGCAATTGCCTGATTGGAATGGATCGCATCACTTCCTCCGCGAAGAATTACCGCATTTCCTGTCTTGAAGCAAAGTCCGAATGCATCTGCTGTCACATTCGGTCTGGATTCATAGATAATTCCGACAACGCCAAGCGGTACGCGCTTCTTTCCGATGCGAAGCCCGTTCGGTCTTGTCTTCATGCCAAGCACTTCTCCGATGGGATCATCAAGTGCTGCAATCTGACGCAGACCTTCTGCCATGTCTTCAATTCGCTGTTCCGTCAATGCCAATCGATCAATCAAAGACTGCTTCACGCCTTTCGCTTTCGCAGCTTCGATATCCTTTGCATTCTCCTGTAAAATCAATTCTCTCTCTTCTACAAGTTCATTCGCTACTGCGAGAAGCCCTCTGTTCTTTGCCTTCGTTCCAAGCTTTGCTGCCTCACGGGATGCACTCTTTGCAAGTCTTCCAAGCATCTGCATATATGTCTCCATTTTATTGCTCCTTTCATCAGCCTGCCGTTAAATATCTCTATCAGTTTCCATTCAGGAATGCCTCGGCATTTCTACAATCCTGCCAGAGGCTATGTCGAGAGTATACCACATACCTTTTCTTTTTTCTATATTATATCAATATTTCGCTTTATCTTTTTCACGTATTAACGTATTAGTGCATTTCTGTAAAAACAAACATCAGATGTTTATTCCGATGTTTGTTTTCTTATTCTATAATATTTTTCATCCAGATATCTCTTAAGAATCCGCCATATTTTTCCTTCGTAAGCATCTTCTGATACCCCTGTTTCATGACATTTGATCTGCTGAAAACATTTTCCGGATGCACCGTACAAAGCAGGTAGCGATATCCTATCTGTCTCAAATCACCTTCCGCGTGCTGCATCATTTTATATTGTAAATAGTGCCCTCGAAACTCTGGTAATACAGCCGCCGTATCCATCATAGCACAAAGCTTCAATTTCTCTTCCTCCATTCCAAGATCATATCCCAGATTATCCGGGTGAGCGCCCGGTAAAATTACGAAAAACATAGCTCCCGCCTTGCCCTCTTCATCAACAGCAAGATATAAAAGACCTCGTTCCTTCTTCATCCAAAAATCAAATTTTTCATACGGTTCTGCAACAAACCATTCTGGAACGTTCATCCCCTGGTCTACCTTATTCACAATTTCGTACGCTTCTCGTAAGCACTCTCTTCCTACGCGAATTATCTTTATCATCAATAAATCTTCCTATTTTGTAATCACTTCTGTTCATTTATGTCTAATGCTTATACACTAAAATTATTTTTACAGTTCTTGTAGTCCTGCAAAAAACAATTCATAAGGGTCATCCTCTCCTGTAAGCACCGGTGAATTCTCTCCGCCACCATTCGTACTGCGCTTCATTGCGGCATAAAATTCATCTCCTGCCTGCACAATATCCATTGGATAAAGCTCATACCCCGCCTCACGGCATACAGAGCAGAATGCGCCAAGAGGATCTTCTACATCTCTTGTCTTTATGAACTGTTCTCTTAATTTATCATCATGTCTTGCTTTGCGCTGTAATTCATCTAAAGCTTCTACTGCATTCATAATATTTTTCTCCTTCTGCTCTGTTTCACCTGGTATTTGTTTCATGTTTAGAAAAGCTACCAACTACAAGATCCAACTCCATTCGTTGTTATCGTAGTCGATAGCTTTCTCTTTTCACTTTTATTCAATTTCTGTAGTTGTCTTCTGGATTCAAATCACTCAACTAAGTACTTGTTTCTTACTCGAACCCCAAGTCTAACGCTCACAGATTCCTCTATAAATTTTCTCCGCTGTCATCGGCAGTTCTCTAATGATCACTCCTGTCGCGTTCTGAATTGCATTGCTGATTGCCGGTGATGGTGTATTGATTACGATCTCTCCGATGGACTTTGCTCCGAACGGTCCTGTCGGCTCATAGCTGCTCTCGAACTCTACGCGGATTGTTCCAACATCAAGACGAGTTGGAATCTTATACTGCATCAAAGAATTGCTGAAATTCTTTCCCTTTTCGTTATATACAACATCTTCATACAGTGCCATACCGATTCCCTGTGCGATTCCGCCTTCCACCTGTACACGTGCAAGGTTCGGATTTATAACTGTTCCGCAGTCTACGACTGCTACGTAATCGATCAGTTCAAGTACACCTGTCTCTTTGTCGATCTCAACTTCTGCCATACCAACCATGAATGGCGGTGGAGATACCGGTGAGGAAAATGCTTCACTTGCGGAAAGTGGTGCGTTGCTGAAGCACATTACATTATTTCCAATCTGACTTCTTGAAATCTGCTTTCCTGTTGCCAGCTCTGTCACATATTCTCCATCGAAATCTACATCTTCCGGCTTGCATCCGAGATACTCTGCTCCACGCTCGCAGATTTTCTTGCGAAGGGATTCACAAGTCTTAACAACTGCCTGTCCTGTTACATAAGTTGTACTGGATGCGTATGAACCACAGTCGTATGGAGAGATGTCTGTATCTACTCCGAATACAACAACTTCTTCCGGTTTACATTCAAGACACTCTGCTGCCATCTGGGCAAGGATCGTATCGCATCCTGTTCCCATATCAGTAGCTCCAATGATCAGACTGTAGAATCCGTCATCATTTACTTTGATTTCAACCGCACCTGTATCTACTGCTGAGATTCCAGATCCCTGCATGGACATTGCAACTCCGACACTGCGGACTTTTCCATTTCCCATATCACGGTATGGATACTTTTCATCCCAGTTGATCATTTCTTTTGCTCTGGCAAGACATCTGTCGAGTGTACAGCTGTTTGTAACTTCGCCATAATAAGCCGGCATCTTATCGCCCTGGCGTACCATGTTCTTCTCACGAAGCACTGTCGGGTCCATTCCGAGAACTTCTGCAAGTTCATTTACAGCTGATTCTACAGCGAACTGTCCCTGTGTTGCTCCGTATCCACGGTAAGCTCCTGCTGACATAACATTTGTATAAACAACATCATATGTAAAGCGAAATGCTTCTGCCTTTCCATAAAGTGGAATGGATTTGTGACCAGAAAGACCTACTGTTGTCGGTCCGTGCTCACCAAATGCTCCAGTGTTGGAAAGTGTATAGAGATCGATTGCTTTAATATTTCCTTCTTTATCTGCTCCCAGACGTACATGAAGTTCCATCTCATGACGCGGTGAAGAAGCGATCAAAGACTCTTCTCTTGTGTAAATGATCTTCGCCGGTTTTCCTGTCTTCCATGTGACAAGTGCCGGATAAACTTCGGAAACTACTGTCTGCTTCGCACCGAATCCTCCACCGATTCTTGGCTTGATCACGCGCACTTTACTCTTCGGAATATCAAGCGCATGGGCAAGGATTCTTCTTGCATGGAACGGAACCTGTGTAGATGAAACGACATTTAATCTTCCGTATGCATCTAAATATGTATAAGTACGGAAAGTCTCCATCATTGCCTGCTGGTTCGCCTTTGTGTGATAAACGCGGTCGATCACGTGATCGCATTTTGCAAGAACTGCCTCTACGTCTCCGTCTTCACTCACCCCATGTGCACAAAGATTTCTCTTGTTGTCCGCGCCAACCGGGCAGAGGCTTCTCCAGTTATCTTCCGGATGCACAAGGATTGGATTATCCTTTGCTGTACGGAAATCAAGAACCGGTTCAAGGACCTCATACTGGATCTTCACAAGCTTCATCGCTTTCTTAACTGCTTCCTCTGAAGTTCCTGCCACGATTGCAGCTGCATCTCCAACGAAACGTACTCTCTGGTCAAGGATCAGACGGTCATAAGGACTTGGTTCCGGATAGGTCTGACCAGCCATTGTAAATCTTTTATTCGGACAATCTTTATATGTAAGAACACATTCGACTCCAGGTACTGCCTCGGCACGTGCTGTATTAATATCCTTGATTAATGCATGTGCATATGGACTTCTGATCACTTTAACAATCAGACAGTCTGACGGCGCAAGGTCATTTGTATAAACACTTTTTCCTGTAACAAGTGCAGCAGCATCTTTCTTTACAACAGGACGGTTTACAATCTTCAGGGATTCTATAGCTTCTCCTTTTTCCTGATTGCTGTGGACAAATTCCGGTTTCTCAGGAATCAGATTCTGAACTTTATCTATTCTTTCCATTCTTACTCCTCCCCGCCCATTTTCTTTACTGTAATGTTAACTGCTGTATTTCTGACTTCCATATATTTCTGGATTGCACGAAGCTGTCCCATGTATCCTGTACAGCGGCACAGATTTCCTGCCAGATATTCTTTAATTTCTTCTATAGAAGGGCTCTTCAATTCACGGAACATTGCGAGCACGTTCATAATGAATCCAGGGGAACAGAATCCACACTGCTCTGCACCTTCCTGTGCAAGAAATGAGCCGAATTCTGCTGCTTCTTTCTCCACACCCTCAAGTGTTGTCACTTCATGTCCGTCAATGCTTGCTGCAAGAACAGAACATGACAGGCGGGATTTTCCGTCGATCCATACTGTACACAAACCACAGTTTGTTGTCTCGCATCCACATTTCACACTCTTACATCCAAGATCACGCAGAAGGTTCAAAAGGACTGTATCTGCAGCGATCTCTGTACTTACTTTCTTTCCATTCAGGGTAAACTGTACTTCCATCCTATTTCTCCTCCGCATTATATTCATCTAAAATTGAGCGCATCTCTCTGCGAAGCAGAACCTCCGCAAGGTGCTGTCTGTACTCCGCACTTCCGCGCATATTGCTTCCATAAGTAAATTCTGCTGCCACACGTTTTGCATACTCTGTGAGCTGCTCGTCTGTAGCATCTTTCGGGATCTCCCACTGCTTTTCAAGCAATGCCGCTTTCATCGGTCTTGCTCCTACCGAAAAGAACCAGGACTCCTGACCTCTGTAAATTCCTGTTACGACAGAACATGTCAGTACCGGGAAATCTGTCTTTGTCTGACGAATTGATTCATAACGGAATTTTCTCTTGCTCTTTCTGACGATCACGGATACAAGAATATCCTTATCTGCTTTTCTATTTACAAACTCAGAAAGTCGAACAGTTCCTCCATTATATAATTCCACAAATGTATCCAGTGCCAGTAATGCAGTCAGCACATCAGAAAATCCGTATCTTCCATAGATACTGCCTCCAACTGTTGCCTGATTTCTAAACTGAACTCCAACAATATGACGAAGGCTTTCTGCAATTCCGTCCCCATAGAATTTTCTCAGCCCCTCATGCTCTTCCAGCTGGCGCAGTGTACACATTGCTCCAATGCGGAATACATGGTCTGTCTCCTCAATCTCATTCAAACCAAGTTCCGACATATCAATGATTGTCTTCACTCTTGCATTTCCTAATCTCATCCACATCATGCCGCCCATGATACGACTGTTTCTTGCCTGATTCAGCTCGTAAGCCTCCTCCAGTGTCTTAACTTTCACGTAATTACCGATTGTTAACACAGTAGGTCTCCTTCCTATCCACATACCTTTTCCAAGAATCGCGGTTCTCATCCTCGCAATTTTCTCTTGTTATCTTATGTCGTTTCTTGCGATTGTTTTTCAAAAAACAAACATACAAGCATAAAAAAAGTGCAAATGAAACAGCTTTGTCATTCACACATCTAGCGAATTAATGATATCATATATATAAGAAAAAAGTCAAAAAATCGGTTATACTTTATTATAATCAATTTTTATAAGGTGTACTTATAACACGAGTACTATAAATAAGAAAGAAATCCAGAAACCATGTTGACATCATTGTACCCTCGGTGTTATTATTTGCTTAAACACGGAAACGTAGATAGAGGTTGCATTTTTCATAAGTAAGGTGACGGATGTGTCAGGAACAGAAGAACTCATCGGAAAGGGAAAGATGCCGAAAGGGTAAGAATCCTGAGTTCTTGTTCTTGGGCATGACGTGAATAGCGGCATGACTGTCATCGCAAGATGGAGAGCTATCTGAATTATACATAATGTATATTTGGGGACGGCGCATCTTGCCGTTTCTTTTATGTTTATTTACAGTTTACGCATTCTTGCATAGATGTATATTAAACAGTTACTGCTCATGGCTATTATAATTATCGTTCACAAGGAACTTATGCGCAATAACCTGCTATGACCAGTAATACTTTGTTTCACCATGTTGAAGGAGGATAAAAAGAATGGCAATTTTTAAAGGCGCAGGTGTAGCGATCGTTACTCCGATGAAAGAGAATCTTGAGGTCAATTATGACAAATTAGATGAGATGTTAGAGGAGCAGATTGCAGGCGGAACAGATGCGATCGTCATCTGTGGAACAACAGGTGAATCCGCTACTATGACAGAGGAAGAACATGCAGCAACAACCCGTTTTGCAATTGAGCGTGTGAACCACCGTATCCCGGTCATCGCCGGAACAGGTTCTAATTGTACAAGAACAGCGATCCAGTTGTCCAAAGAAGCTCAGGAAGATGGAGCTGACGGACTTCTGCTCGTTACACCATATTATAATAAAGCAACACAAAACGGACTGATTGCTCATTACACAGCTATTTGTAATGAAGTAAATATTCCGGCGATTCTGTACAATGTACCAAGCCGTACAGGATGTGGACTTCAGCCACAGACAGTTGCAACACTTGTGAAAGATGTTGAGAACATCGTAGGTATTAAAGAAGCATCTGGAAATATCAGCACAGTTGCACAGATCATGCATCTTTGTGATGGCAACGTTGATCTTTACTCAGGAAATGATGATCAGGTTGTACCGCTTCTCGCACTTGGCGGAATCGGAGTTATCTCCGTTCTCTCCAACGTAGCTCCGGCTTACGTGCATGACATGTGCTACAAATTCTTCTCAGGAGATATCGCAGGTAGCCGCAAGATGCAGTTAGATGCGCTTCCACTGGTTGATGCTCTCTTCTGTGAAGTGAACCCGATCCCGGTTAAGGCTGCTCTTAACATGATGGGAAAAGAAGTTGGAACTCTTAGAGCACCTCTGACAGAGATGGAAGATGCACATAAAGAAGTTCTGAAAAAAGCAATGATGGATCTTGGAATTCTGTAAGAGAACAAAGAAAGGAAGAAGTGATTTTGCGGTCGCTTCTTCCTTTTTTATAATTGCCTGATCCGGCGTTTCTCTTGGTATTAACATCACATCATATCGCCCGTAACCGCTTTCTCTGTTGGACTTTACTTCATAACGATCTCTTAATTCTACCAAAAGTCCCAGAACGAATCCATGATAGAAACGCTCCGACTGACTTTTTCCTGACAGATGTCTTCCTGTATCAAAACTGTTGAATGTAGCTAGTGCAACTTCATTCATATAAGTATTCATCTCTTTCACATTCCCCCGAAGCATCGCTTTGATAAATGCGTTATAATTTGATTCAGAATTAGAGAACCATCCTTGAAACATTTCTTGAATTTTCTTTATTTTTTTCTTGACATTCTTTATTTACAGGATTATACTTTGATAATCAAAATATTAAATATTCAAAATAAATAACAAGTCAAACGGAATCGTGATCAGGTTCCGAAAAAAGGAGGGCAGATCATGAAAGGTGTGATTTGCGGAACTGGCGCCTGTGTGCCGGAAAGAGTTCTGGATAATCATAAAATCGCAGAATTTGTGGACACCAGTGATCAGTGGATACGGGAACGAACCGGGGTACTCAGAAGACACATTGCGGAAAAAGAAACCACAGTGTCTATGGGGGCGGAAGCAGCCCGGCAGGCAATAAAGGAATCAGGCATCAGTTCCGATGAAGTGGATCTGATCATAGCAGCGACTTCCACACCGGATCAGATTTTTCCATGCACTGCGTGCGAGATACAGAAGAAACTGGAACTTTATCAGGCGGCAGGCTTTGATCTGAATGCGGCATGCAGTGGATTTCTGTTTGCATATCAGACTGCGCAGGCCTACATATCGTCAGGAATCTATAAAAACATTCTTGTTGTGGGAAGCGAAAGACTTTCTCGGATCGTTGACTGGAAAGACCGGGGAACCTGTATTCTTTTCGGAGACGGGGCGGGGGCTGTGATGCTGTGCGCCCGGGAAGGCAGGAATTATGCTTCCTTTGCCCGGTCAGACGGACGGGGCGGAGAGGCTCTGACCTGTCCGGCAGTGAAAAGCAGTCTGAATAGGGAGCCGCAGACGGAAACAGCCGGGAGCGCAGCCCTGAAATCAGAGAAGTATCTGTTTATGGACGGAAGGGAAGTATTTCAGTTTGCTGTAAGAAGTGTTCCGGAAGCGATCCGCCGGGTACTGGAAAAAAACAATTTAAAAACAGAAGAAATTGACTGGTTTATTCTTCACCAGGCAAACCGCAGGATCGTAGAAGCAGCAGCCAGGAGACTGGGAATGGGAATTGAAAGGTTTCCCATGAATCTTCAGGAATATGGCAATACTTCCTCGGCAAGTATCCCCATACTTCTCCATGAAATGAACCGGAACGGAAAGCTGAAAAAAGGCCAGAAGCTTGTTCTGGCAGGCTTTGGGGCAGGGCTTTCCTGGGGGGCATCTGTACTGGAATGGGGTATTTAAAAATAAATTCAAAAATCAGAGATATAGCAGAAAAGGAGATTATTATGTTACAGAAAATTATTGAGATCACAGCAGAAACACTTGGAGCAGAAGCAGAAAGCATTACAGAGAACACTTCTTTTACAGAGGATCTTCATGCAGATTCCCTTGATCTTTTTGAGCTGGCAATGGCTCTTGAGGAGGAATTTGGAGTAGAGATTCCAAGCGAAGATCTGGAAAAAATAACAACCGTAGGCGCTGCGGCAGCATACCTGGAAGAGAATAAGTAACCTTCGGGCTGATATTTTGCCAAACAAAGAAATCATAAGAGTATACAAAAATGCTTGAAGGCTGTAAGCCGCAGCTTTCAAAACCGGTGATGATTCAGATGAGGATTTATTATGAAAACAAAAATTACAGAATTATTGGGAATTGAATATCCTGTGATCCAGGGCGGTATGGCATGGGTGGCTGAGGCCAGTCTGGCGGCTGCAGTGTCAGACGCAGGAGGTCTTGGACTGATCGCGGCTGCCGCAGCCCCTGCAGAGTGGGTAAGAGAGCAGATCAAAAAGGTGAGAGAAATGACTGACAGACCTTTTGGAGTCAACATTATGCTCATGAGCCCGGAAGCAGATCAGGTGGCAAAAGTCATTGTGGAAGAAAAGGTTCCCATTGTTACAACAGGAGCCGGAAGCCCGGAAAAATATATGGCAGACTGGAAAGCGGCAGGGGTGAAGGTGATTCCGGTAGTCGCCTCCACTGCTCTGGCCAGACGTATGGAGCGCTGCGGCGCAGATGCAGTTGTGGCAGAGGGAACAGAGGCCGGAGGACATATCGGAGAGATCACTACAATGACACTGGTACCGCAGGTGGCGGATGCAGTGGAGATTCCGGTGATCGCTGCCGGAGGCATTGCAGATGGAAGAGGAATGGCAGCAGCGTTTATGTTGGGAGCGGAAGGCGTGCAGGTCGGCACTGCTTTTGCGGCTTCCCGTGAGTCTGTGATCCATCAGAATTATAAAGACAGTATCTTAAGGGCAAAGGATATTGATACCCGTGTTACAGGACGCACAACGGGTCATCCTATCCGGGTTTTGCGCAATGACATGTCCAGAAAATATCTGGAAATGGAAAAAAGCGGGGCTGATTTTGAGGCTCTTGAAGCACTTACACTTGGAGGCTTAAGAAAGGCCGTTGTAGACGGAGATGTGACAAACGGAAGCGTAATGGCGGGACAGAGTGCAGCCATGGTAAAAGAGATCATGAGCTGTAAAGACCTGATCCAAAAGCTGGTAAGTGAGACGGATGCACTGATTGGAGGCAAAGGATTTTATGAATAAAACAGCATTCATTTTCCCGGGACAGGGCGCGCAGAAGTGCGGTATGGGAAAAGATTTTTATGAAAACAGTGAACTTGCAAAAGAGATTTTTGATACAGCAACAGCAGAGCTGGGACTTGATATGACAAAGCTTTGCTTTGAAGAAAATGAGCAGCTGGATCAGACAGAATACACTCAGGCAGCCATGGTAACAGCCTGTCTTGCAATGACAGCCGAGATTGAAAAGAGAGGTCTTACACCGGATGTGACAGCCGGGCTCAGCCTTGGAGAGTACTGTGCGATCAGCGCAGCGGGAGGCATGCAGCCGAAAGACGCCATTTCTCTTGTGAGAAAAAGAGGGATTCTGATGCAGAATACCGTTCCGACAGGTGAAGGAGCCATGGCGGCAATCCTGGGACTGGATGGAGAAACGGTTGAAAAAGTGACGGAAGAAATTTCGGGTGCGTCTGTGGCAAATTATAACTGTCCGGGACAGATTGTAATTACCGGAGAAGAAGCGGCAGTAGAAAAAGCCGGTGCAGCATTAAAGGAAGCTGGAGC
>ENA-ORTM01001701-ORTM01001701.1-human-gut-metagenome-genome-assembly--contig:-NODE-1701-length-21647-cov-11.716979_pt1 | contig 21647 bp, 17 predicted proteins | sample MGYA00241909_ERZ509182 | MGnify/ENA primary metagenome ERZ509182 (study PRJEB26280, sample SAMEA2338855) | human gut metagenome | biome: human gut; feature: human-associated habitat; material: faeces...
GATTATCTTAATAAACACTAGTATTAATATTAATTTATTTATTATGAACAAAAAGATTTCTACGCTTCTTGCCGGTGTAATGCTGGCATCTGCGTTCTCTGTCAATGCTGCGATGGAGAATGGCAAATCTTATTTGCTGAAGAGCGGAAGTAGTTATTTGTCCGCTGAGACAGATAAGACTTCTGCTGATTATGGCAAACTTGTGTACGGCTCACTTAACACTAGCGATTTGAATGAAGTTGTTGCCGGTACTTGGAAAGTTTCAACAAAGACTACTTCTGGAGCTGTTGTCTACACCTTCGTAAATAAGGTGACAGGAATGACATTGGCTGTTGATCCTACTTTGGCGAAAACGGCGACCAACGGTCTTTCTGGTGATGTGACATTAGGCAGTGGTACGGTTTCTGAATGGGCATTCGATGCTAGTAACCACATGTATTCTTACTTCAAATCGGACTCAATCGTTTTCTTTGATAATACGGGTGCCCTGAACAAAGGTAAGATTGCGGATTTGTCAGCTGCTTTGGCTGTTACAGAAGATGTAATAAGCACTCCTATTCCAATAAGTGCAGATGATTTAAATACATTGATGTGGTCTGTTGATTCTAAAGATAATTATTTTGCGTTGAATATGGACCCTGAAGTGTCAAAAGGCAAGGCGAATCATTTGACAGCGACAGGACTTCAAGCGGTTAGTGCTGGTAGTGGTTATGTTCAATTGAAAGCTAAGGACAAAAAGGCGGATGACAAACAATTGTATGTAGTTGTCGATACGGCTTATTATGAAGGAACTGAGACTAGCGGTCAGTTGTTGAAATATACCTATGACGTATTAAACGCAGACAATCGCTTGACTGGTTCTTATAAGTTCAAGTTCACTTATAATGTGAAAGAAGAGAAACTCTATGTTCAAGTAGCGGAAGTTGCGGATAAATTAGTGAAAGCATCGGGTCAAACTGACGAGCAGTTTGCGAAGGATATCAAAGACAATAATAATAATTCTTATTGGTCTAATCAAGGAAAAACTGTAACGACAAGATCTGACAAGTACATCTACATGGCTAAATTGGACGGTACGAATGTGTTGACACTGAATACGAATGAGACGGATGGTGGTACTCCTACCTTTGCTTCACAGAATATTACGGTTAAGACTTCTGCTGACTATAGTAGCCTTACATTAACTACGATTCCTTCTGGTGTATACTTGATCCAGTATAAGGCTGGTGGTTCTTACAATACAGAAAAGGTAGGTTCTTATGTATTCGCTAATTTGGCTGGTTATTTCGGTTGGGCTGCTCAAGCTCGTAACCAAGAGTTCAAGCATATGCCGGCTGCTCAATGGGTAGTAGAGAAGAAAGGTACATCTTCTATTGCGCCGATCTCAATTACGAACCGTGAGTTCTCTGATGATAGCTATAAGACTTCTTATCAAATTCCTTCTGATATGCAATTATTCGCGGTAGAGGGTAGTGCTAATGAGGTATTCTATTTTAATGGAAACCAAAAGGATACGGTTAGCTTTATTAAAGTTGACGAGGATCTTGTAAAGGATGCTAAACTGGGATATAAGTATGTATCAGAAAATGAAGCTAAGGTTCAAACTTATCTGTTTAACTATTTGCATGGATTGGCATTAGATAAATATCTTAATGTTCCGTCAGGGAAGGATTCTATTGTACGTGTAGATGAGACTGGAGCTAAAGCAAGTTTCCGCTTACAAGTGGTTGTTAAAGACGATAAGTATGGTTATGGCGATGGTTTGGTAAGAAATGTTTACCGTATCACGGACGGAAAAGGCCGTTATTTGACTTATGACGGGACAACGAAGAAGTATATGATGAAGACTTATCCTACTGATTATTTCTTGAAAGAGAATAATGATATCGAAGGAAAAGAATATTATACTTTGGTTGAGGCTAATTTGCGTAATACATCTATGACACAGGCGCAAGCACAGGCATGGTATCCAGAATGGTGTAAGGGTATGGCTGTCGCAGATGCGATGACTATCGAGGAGCAATATACTCCGGAGGGAGGATCTGCTACTTATGTGACTGTTGGCGGAACCTCTTATTTGGCTTATCCGGGTTCTTCTGATATTGTTGCTGTAGCGATGTATGATAAAGACGGCCAACGATTGGTAGGTGATAATAGTAAGGTAGACTACTATACTTATCAGAATGTTAATGGTAAGATTGCGTTGAAGAAAGTAGGAGCTGCTCAATCTATCTCTAGAAATTACGCTTCAGTGAAGGTCTCTGTTGACGACAACACGTTGGATTTGACTCGTGGCTCTTTGGATGATAAATTCTATAGCAATCAAGAGATTCGTACATCTGCTTTCGCCGTAGCAATGGATGATTCTCCTTTGTACCGTCGCTTCAACAACGCCGCTCTTGGTGAGAATGTAAATGACGGTCCTGATAGCTTGACATTCGTTGAGAGCGTTCGTAATGAGTACTTAATGGATGAGTGGAACCCGAACTTGACTACGGAAACTGTTGATTACGCTGGTATCTGGAATAAGGATAAGGCTGAGGGTAAATTAGCGTTCCGTATTGATACGGCTTGGTTGAATCGTGGTCTTGGAAATATCAAACCTCAATATTTGATCTCTGTGGCTCGTGACGACCAAGAGGGTGTTGAGACAGTTCCTTGTACAGAGGCTGGTCCTCACGTTGACGCTAACGGTAACATTACAACAGATCCTTCTAAGTGTGTTCATGCTCAACATGGTCGTGCTGGCTTTGCTTATGGCAAATACTTGGTTAACTTCTCAGACTCTGCCCAAGCGTTCATCGATAGAGAGGCTAAGGTTAATCCTTATATGTTCACAACGAATTCTAGTGCTAATAGCAGCTATACCCGTGTAGGTTTTGTTAAGGCTATCCATGCTGGTGACAGCTTGTTCGTATTGACAAATGGTTTCGAGAATGTAGAACCGGCTAAGTTAGATACGGCGACAATCATCGCTAACTATAAGAAAGCTAAGCTGGAAAACTTCATCGTAGACTTGGTTGGTGACAAACATAAGAATGTAACTTGGTCATTCCGTTATATTAACCCGGATAAGGCTGGTGCCGTAACAGAAGAAGGTGCAGAGAACGCATTCTTGTTCGAGTCTAATGTTTATGGCGAGAAAGATCAAAATTATAGAACCGTAAATGGTGACGCTGATCGTGCTATCGCTCCGACATATGCTGCCGCATGGTTGAAAATGCATAATGGTTGTTTGGTACTGACAGATATCAATTCACAGTTCTCTTCCGCAAAGACCAATGGTGATGGCGCATTAATCTTTAATGTCGCTCAGAAGGATGAAGAAGATATGGTTACATCTAATGATAACATCAACAATGTTGAAGGTGTATCTGTAGTAGCTGGTAATGGTACTGTAACTATCCAAGGCGCCGCTGGTAAATCAGTAGTTATCTCTAACATCTTAGGTAAGGTAGTCGCTGAGACGGTTCTTACATCTGATAACGCAACAATTACCGTACCTGCCGGTATCGTAGCTGTAGCTGTTGATGGTGAGGAAGCTGTTAAAGTGGTTGTTAAATAATTAAACAAATAGATAGGTCAAGAGATGGGGATTCCCCCATCTCTTCCTTTAAGAAGATATTTATAATTCTGAAATTCCCGTGTGGAGATAGATTCTTCAAGTACACCGCGATGGTAGAACATGCGGGAGTATTAATACTAAAGTAATAAATTAAAAGCTCAGGTCACGAGAACTTCTGTGAAGAAATGTCGTGACCTTTTTTTGTACTCTTAAATCTCGTGCTATGCTTATATCTACTCAAGAAACATTGATCTATAAATCAATTAGTCCGGAAGACATTTATTGTTATACTCCCGGAATCACCGTGACTTCGACGGGACGCTTGGTCGTGACTTTCGACTTGGGCGGCAAGGGGGTAAAAGAAATCTATGCTTCTTCGCAGCTGTATACGGAAAGGACAAGACGGTTAGGTATCGGTAAGATTTTTGTATCGGACGACCAAGGCGCTAGTTGGTGTTTTATCTCGGATTTTAATTTTTGGCATGCCCGCCCTTTTTGTATAGGGGAAAAGATATATATCATAGGAAACGCAGGCGATTTATGTATTATATGCTCGGAAGATGATGGGAATACGTGGAGCGTTCCCTCGTTTCTTTCCCAAGGTGAGAAATGGCATTCTTCTGCCTGTAATGTTCTTTTCGCTAACGAGCGGGTTTACTTGGCGATGGAACAGCGTTTTTATAACTCGGAGATAGAAGGCTGGAATGTGGCGGGTTTGAGCCCTACCTTGCTATCTTGCTCTATTCACGATGATTTACTGGATGCGTCTTCTTGGCGACGTTCCGATCCTTTTGTTTTCAGGGATAAAGTACATTTCCCGGAAGGGGTTGGCATTCCTTTTTACGAGTCATTGACCAATAAGCCGCTAGAATTGGCTCCCGGTCGTTTTAATGCGCCCACTGGATGGCTGGAGGCTCAAGTGGTTCAAATAAAGGATAAACATCATATTTGGTATGATCCGGAGGGGAAAACGTTCCATATGTTTCTTCGTGCGCATACCGGAGGGATTGGATACGCTTGTTTATTAAAAGTGAGGGAAGATAAGAACGGCCAGATGGTAACCGGCTTTCAAGAGACTCCTTCCGGACAGACCTTGCTTTTCTTGCCCTTTCCCGGTGGTCATTTGAAATTCTTTATAGTGTATGATGAGATATCCCGGTTGTATTGGATGGCATCCAATCAATCTTTCGATTCTATGCGGACGATAAGCTCATTACCTGAGACTTCCCGGTATGGACTCCCGAATAATGAGAGGCATCGTTTACAATTATTATTCTCGAAGAATTGTGTGGACTGGTGTATGGCTGGGATGATCGCTTGCCAAGGGAATGAATTATATTCAAGAAATTATCCTTCGTTATGTATCGTAGGTGAGGATATGCACGTGGTTTGCCGTGCGGCGGATGATCATACAAAGGACCCTCAATACTCTGATTGTATTACATATTATAAAATTAAACGGTTTAGAATGTTAATCTATTAAATGAAGTGATTATGGAAAAAGTACTGATTGTAATACCGGCTCGATATGGTTCAAGCCGGTTGCCGGGTAAGCCTTTGGTTAAGATTAAAGGTATAGAGATGATAAAACGGGTCTCGGATATAGCGGATTTTGTATGTCGCAAAAATGAGTCTTGTTCTTATTTGGTAGCTACGGATGATGAGCGCATCGTCTCGTTTTGCGAATCCCGGGAGATTCCGGTGATGATGACTTCCACGAATTGTAAAAGTGGTACGGAACGTTGCTATGAGGCGGCAAGGAAACAGGACACCAATCCCGGACTGATAATAAATCTGCAAGGCGATAATCCCACGTGTCCTCCTTGGATCTTGCAAGATCTGATCAATACATGGAGAAAGGAGAAGGCGGATGTCCTTACCGCCTCGGTCTTGTTGGGATGGAGCGAATACGATCAATTACTGGCGATGAAAAAGGAAACCCCTTATTCTGGCACGACGGTATTGGTGGATCGGCTGGGATATGCCTTAGCTTTCTCGAAACAAACCATACCCGCTATCCGTAAGGAGGATCAGGCTAGGGATCTTTTGCCTAAAAGCCCTGTCAGGCGGCATGTGGGTTTATATGCGTATAGCGGTCGAGCCCTTGAGTCTTATTTCTCATTACCTCCGTCTGTGTATGAACGCTCTTATATAGAAGGATTGGAACAGATGCGTTTCTTAGAGAATGGTATCAAAATGAGGGTCGTAGACGTTGATTATCGGGGACGTGAGACAACAAGCGGGGTTGATTCCCCGGAAGATGTTAAACGGGTTGAGGAAATACTTGAGAAATATGGAGAGTTCGATCTTTCGTGACTTAGATGGAATCGTAGATTCTATTTTATTTCCTTACCATACTTTGGAGGAAGTTCTACCTCCTGGCTGTGAGGCTGGTCCGGTATGGATGGAATTTGCCTGTTGGGTAGACAGCCAAAAGGTGGATATACGGGCATCGGAATCACCCTTATTCTTGAATATATGTGGTATACCCGCATCCGGTAAATCGTATTGGGCGGAGAAATGGCTATCAGAGAATGGACCTTGTTTGCATATCGCTTTCGACGCTATCATGGAGGCATTATCCGGGTATCAAGCCGATAACTTGCTAGATAGGGAGAATGCGTTCTTACGTTGGGAACTTCCTGCTCGTTTTTTAGGTTACCGTCTTCTTTTGTTGGGATTGAGGAATGGGTGGCCTATTTTATTTGAACATAGTAATGCGTTGAGAGAACATGTGGATTTGTATAAGAAGATAAAGAGTCTTGGATATCGGATTCATATGGTGTGCATCGATGCGACACCAGAAATGGTTATCAAAAGATTGGCTCGGAGGAATCGTTTTTTCCCGGAGGAGCAAGTAAAAAAACGTTGGGATTGCTTGATAGATTTGTTACCTGAATATCAAAAAATAGTAGATGACTTTAAATTAATACAACCATGGAAAAATGTAGAAAACTTGTGATCGTACGGCATGGTAATACGTTTCGTGCGGGAGAGACTCCGACTCGGGTTGGAGCTAGAACTGATTTGCCTCTGGTAGAGGAGGAACGAGCTAGATCTGCGGGACGTTATTTACGTGAAAAGGGGATTGTGATCGACAAGGTGATTTCGGCCCCCTTAAAACGCACATTGGAGACCGCTAACTATATCTTGGAGGAAATGAATGTGGATTTGCCTATCATTCAAGACTTACGTCTTAAAGAGATTGATTATGGGCCGGATGAGAATATGGTAGAAGATCATGTAATAAAACGTTTGGGATCTCTCTATTTAGAAAAGGAGGGAATGGACCGGAAAGACCTAACGGAAGATCGGATCGTGGAGAGTGGACTTTCCGTGATCGCCCAATGGAATGAGAAGGCCGTGGTACCGTTAGGATGGAACGTAGATGTAGAGAAACTGATAAGCGGTTGGCAGGATTTGGCGGCTAGTATACCTGATGGTGAGACTTGGCTGCTAGTATCTTCCAATGGAGTGATGCGTTTCTCCCCCTATATTCTGGGGAATTATGAGGATTTCTGTGCGACTCATGATATTAAGGTTCCGACAGGTGGGGTTTGTATATTCGATTGTGTGGGTGATCATTGGAGGTGTACGGATTGGGGAATAAAGGCTTATAAACTTTTTAAATGATAAATCATGGAAGATATATGGAATATAACAGCTTTGGTAGTTAGTGTATTAAGTGTGCTTTTGTCTCTTTATGCTTTAAGACAGGCTACCACTAAAAATACCTCGGATATGTATCTGTTCTTTATCTCGCAATATGCGAAGGAGGACATGAAATTGGCTTTACGTAAATTGAAAGATATAAAGCGGGGGGTATATCGGTTGGAACAATGGGAGAGTGATATGAAAAATAATTTGCCGAAAGCCTTTGAGTATGACGAGGCGAGACGTTTGGTGAAATATTTGGTAACTATATACAATCTTACAGTATAACCCTTGTTAAACCTTGTAACTTCTAATTAAAATAATATCTATATATAATAATTTGTTTTTTAATATTATATATAGATATTATTAGAAATAAAGGTGATCGAATTTATTTTATATTTGAATATAAAAAGTCGGAGAGTAGAGATCAAGCATTTATTATAGTTGTATTCTTTTGAATATAATTACTACAGCTAAGCCTTTTTCTGTTTGTTCCAGAAATTCTGCTATTTTGATTTCTATATATCTTTCCATATCAACACCTCCTTTCTTTTTGGGGATATTAAAAAAATAAAGGATTAGAATTAACTTCCGACTTTTTTTAATGGAGTGCGTGATCTAAATACAACTATAAAGTCGCACTCCATTTTTTTGCAAATATAAAAAAACAACTAATAATTACCGTATAAACTCCTATAAAATTAACCATTTTTACACATCTTATTTATTGTAATTATATTAATAATAAATCCAATATTTATCTATAAAATAATAGTAATATATATTAATTATAAGCCAAGAACTTAACCCCTATTAACACATCTTTACAGGCTTCAATATTGAATCGTAAATTCTCTTTTTATCTTTGCATTATTGAGATATAAATAATTAATAATCAATTATTTATAATAAAATATTAATTGTAATATTAATAATAAAACAATATAAATATGAAGCTTGCAAAGATTGCTAAATTTGATTCTTTAATAGAATTACTTGATGCATTTCCTGATGAAGAATCTTGCATTATTTATTTGGAGCATTTAAGGTGGCCTAATAAAGTAAAATCTCCATTTGATAAGAAATCAAAAGTTTATCATTTAGGTAATCACAGATATATGTGTAAAAATACTCAAAAGATATTCAATGTAAAAGTAGGAACTATATTTCATAGCACTAAATTACCTTTAAGAAAGTGGTTTATGGCTATTTGGTTAGTTCTGTCTCATAAAAAAGGTATATCGTCATTGCAATTATCACGAGATTTGAAAATAACTCAAAAAACTGCATGGTATATATTGCAGAAGATAAGAACTTGTCTTATTTGTAAAAATAAAGGTAAACTTGATGGAGAGATAGAGTGCGATGAGACTTTTGTCGGTGGCAAAAATAAGAATAGGCATAAGAATAAAAAAGTGAAAAATTCTCAAGGAAGAAGCTTTAAAGATAAAACTCCAATATTTGGAATGTTACAAAGAAAAGGTGATGTCATTTGTCGAGTAGTAGAAAATACTTCTCAATATGAAATTACTCCCAATATTTTAAAGTTCGTTGAATTTTCATCTATCTTATATACTGATGAATGGCAGGGATATAATGATATTGCTGAAATTTATACTCGTTTTTCAGTAGATCACAGTAAAAAGCAATTTGTCGATGGAGATATTTACACCAATACAATAGAAGGATTTTGGTCTATACTTAAAAGAGGAATCATTGGTATCTATCATCACATGAGTAAGAAGCATTTACAATTATATGCAAATGAGTTCGCTTTTAGGTATAACACAAGACAAATTAGTGAAGGAAGTAGATTTAAGCTATTTCTCTGCAATGCTGAAAAGAAATTGACTTATCAAAATATTATTGCTGTTGCATAAGTTGAAAGAAAATGAGAAAGTTGTATAAGTACATATCAATATTCTTAATATCTTTGTCCTGTCTTTCGAGACAAAGTTTTTTGATAACAAGAGAAAGTGCCTTATACTCGTTGAAATCGCCAATCTCAAGAAGGTATATACAAGGCACAGAGGACAACCTATATCAAGTGGGTTGCCCATCTGTGCGTATATACAAGTGTTTGGCGATACTTAACGAGTATGCACAGGGGCAGCCCACTTTTCTTATATGCAAGTACTTCTTTTTGGCTGCAAAAGGGAAACAAAACTATTGTATGCCATGAAGAAGTTATTATGTGTATTATTAGTGTTTATATTTAATTTTAATGTTTTTGCTCAAACAGAATCTTATCTATATGAAAGGTATGGTATTGTTAATCAACATACTAACAATACTGTTTTGCCAATTGATGGAACATTGAAATTTATCAAGAATAAAGATGATTTGTTCACTATTCAAATGACGGATTCTCAATTGGAAAATACATTCGTATATGAATTAACTGTATCTTTAAATGGTTATGATGAATTGGATGAAAAATATATTTATATCGGCAATGCTGTTAGAGAGGGTGTTGCAAAAGGCAAATGTATAATCAGCACATCTAATAAATTAGATATTTATTTAAACAACAAAGGGTATGAGTATAAAGGAGGTTATTACGATAATGATTTTCACGAAAATCTTTCACTTTCTGTGTATTTTAAAAACATGAAAATATCCGAAGACGGATACATATCTTCTATACCTGATACATATATAAAAATATATCCAATAAGAAACATCTCTAAAGAAGAAAAAGAGGCAATAGTATTATTTAATCAAAATCAGAAGAAATTAATAGAAAAAGAACAAGAAGAAATTGTTAAAACAATTAGATTGGCTAATATCGAGAAAAAATTATCTATCATAAAAGATAGATACATTGAATATTATAAAGATCAAATAAAAGAGCAAATATTTAATGTGTATAAAAATGGATATTATTATAATATGCACACCTATTCTGTACCTTTTGAGTGCAAATTAATAATGCTCATAAATGATAATGATGTGAGTGTTATTAAAGAATGCATAAATTATTATGGAATAAAAGGACATATAAACAATAAAAGAATATTAAATACTTCAATGAATAAAGTGTTTGAAAACACAAATTCACCAAGTTATAAAATAGAAGATTTTCTTTGTAAGAAAGATATGGAGAATATTTTCATTGAGAATTACACTATCTCTGATAATTTCAAAATAAAAACTGGAATAATGAGTGTAAAGGTAAAAAACAAGAAACAAAAATATTATTTTAATGAACATGAAAAATGTTCACAACAAGGAGATATTTGCAATTGGTGTTATGAAAATATAAAGGATAATGGTTTATACTTTATTCAATACCTTATTATAAATGAGCACTTTTCTACATGCAAAATTTTAAATGTGAACAAAGATAACATAGATAATGCAAAACGTCATTTAAGAATCGGTTTTCTTAACAAATGACGCTCTAGTATTTTTATTGACTTATATCCTTTTTACAAGACTTCACAAAGTCCCTTTTTACCTTTGAATAAAAATAAATTTAATTTCAAAGGTAATTATGGATAGAATAGACAAATCTGAGAAATCGTTACAATCAGAAAAGAAGACTATAAAATCTTTAGAGCTGCATGGTCGTAAAGAAATAGAAGATTTTTTTAAAGATGAATTAGAAGGCAAAAGCCATCTTAAAGAATTTGTAGATTCTCTTATGACAAAACCAAATGGTTTTACTCTTGGACTTCCTTCTCATTATATTGTTGATGGTCAAGAGGTAATTGTAAATCGTAGAGTGCAAGAGGTAGTGATTTTCCACAGCTAATACAATTTAAATATACAATGTCTATTTTCTTTGAAAGGAAAAATTGATTATCCTTTTCACAACAAGGACATTTTATAACTATTTTATTCATTACTTTTATATTATATAATTAAACTTTTTATAATGCAAAAGTAATGAATAAATTTGAAAGTAACAAGTCTTTACACCTCTTTACAAGGGTTATACTGTAAGATTGTATATAGTTACCAAATATTTTTATGATACTTTAGCCTATATGAAGTTGGAGAAACTAATAGAGGCTCGTTTCGTAAGATTGATTTGCTTGAAGAAAGGGGCATGGCTTTATCTGGACACAGTCGAAGCCATGGAAAAATTTTTTGACAGTGGCTATGATAAAAAGCCATATGCGGTTATTCGGGATGTATGCGAAAATTTACGAAAGGAAGGGTGTTGTCCTCCTTAGTTCATTATTTTCGGCTTTTGGTGATTTAATAAAGCCTTGATCGAAGAAACGATCGGGGCTTTTATATTTATTTCTTAATTCGTCATGACGATATTTCGCAAGTCGAAACCGAATTGAATATACTCATCCTCAGTGATTTGCCTCTCTGTTGTCAGGATGATTAACGCATGCCCTCGATAGTTGTTTCTGTAAGGGGGATGGAAATGGTTGTAACGGTTTTCGAAGAAGCCGCATTTTTTATAGAACTTTAATCGCTTGGAGGAAATTTCATCCGTAATAGGATCGATCTCTAATAAGATGATCTTATTCAGGCGTTTATTAAAATCCTCCAGCAATAAACCGCCGTATCCTTGTCCCCTAAAGTTCTCATGAATGGCGAAATGTTCGATATATACATAGGTGCTAAAATCCCAGTATGAGATAAAGCCGATAAAGAGGTTATCTTTCAGATAAACCACTAGATGATAGTTGGGAGATTGGAAGGCCTGTTCTTGTTGTTCTTCTGTTCGTTGCTCAAATAGAGGGAAACTTGCCGTATATATTTGCTCAAAGGTAGGATAGAGAGGATCTTGCTTTCGCGTTATTTCTAGTATGTCCATATGGCTTCGCTTTATTTTTGATGCGAAGATAATAATCTAAAAACATTGTCATGTCATATTAAAGCTTTATTTTTGGATGATCTTATAATTAAGATATTGTATACGATGATAGCGTGGTTTCGTTATATATGTTTAATTGTTAGCCTTATAATCACTATGCCGGAATTACTTTCGGCACAACGTCTGGTTTCTCAACGTCAAGAGGATGTAGAGGCCGGTCTTTTATATAACGAGAGCGTCTACATCCTATCTAATTATTCTTGTCTATCCTCCAATTCCCCGGAAAAACTTTCTTTGGACGAGTTGTTGCGGAAGCAGATCGAAGGCTTTTATTTCTATTTGAAGCGGGATACGGAGACAAATGTATTGTTACTAAGGAAACCTGATGGTACGTTTACCCCTTTTAGTGAGTCATTGGAAGCCATTAAGACGGCCTTGGATGCGGACTCCACTAAGGTTATGACGCTTTTCCTTGATTTCTATGTAGAGACGGAGCTGGAATCCTCTTTTAAGGAAATAGGCTTGATGGAGTATGTACTTGAGTATGATACGAAAAACGGATGGCCATCCCTGAAGGATATGTTGAGTTCCGGAAAGCGACTGGTCGTTTTCGAGGTTCAGAAACATTTGAACAGTCCTTCATGGTTGCATAATATGAGGGATTTCGTGGAGCATACGGACGCTGATTGGGGCAACCAACCGGAAGGGGTTGAGAGTTTTGATGAGCGGCTGAAAAAAAATTTGTCTTTATTTACCGGATATAAGTTCTTGGAGACTTCCCGGGGGAATAGCAATGATATCTCGGCTTTAGCCCGGCAGACGCCCTATTTAATTGAATCGTTTAAAAGAGCGTGGATCCGGGATGGAAGGGTTCCCAATTTTATCTTGGTAGATAAGTATTACGCGTGGTTGGATGTCTCGTTGGTTACTTTTCGGAATTTCGATATCATCTACGGCGCGGTTACGAATAACAATGAGCTGCTTAACTACGTGAATTGGGATGGGATGTCTAATTATACGATGGGTAAATATTGCTTTCCGCTAGAGCCCGGGGCCGAGTTGATGCTTTCCCCGATCTCTCCGGGCTATAGGATAGAGCCGGCTACGGTTTATGTCTCCGGTACCCAAAGGAAGGCTTTCGCTAGCGATTTTAAGGCTAGACCTTTGCGGATTGACGAGGATATAGAGATTTATTTACCGTTTGAGGGCGATGAGAAAGATGGTTCGTCCAATCATAATCTCACGGTATCTAGGAATGTCGAGTTTATTCAGGACCCTATACGGGGACAGGTCGCTTCCTTGGAGAATCAGGCCCGTGTGGATTTACCGACCGCTTCGGAACTTCATATGCGGGATCATGATTTCACTGTCGGCGTTTGGTTGAAAATACCTAAGTACCTGCCGGAGAAGGAGGATTATTGTATTCTGGGAGCTAAGAACAGTACTTATCAACAAGCGTTGCATCTGTTGATACGGAACCGGAAACCGTATATGGGATTCTTTAACAACGATCTGGTTGGTAACACGGAGATCGAGCCGGGCAAATGGTACAATGTCGTATGGCGGTATAATAAAAGGAATGGGGAGCAGGCTATATTCGTGAATGGAAAACTGGACGCGATCTCTTTTGATCGTCCGGCTTATCTGGGTAGTGATAGCTTATATGTCGGTTTCGTGAATTTCAGCCAGTCCTCGAATTTCGTGGGTGTGCTGGATAATCTTTGTATTTGGTCTCGTGTGTTGAGCGATAAGGAGATATTGGGATTGAGCAACCAGTTATTAGATTTACATATATCGAATGCGATTACTTGGTTGGATATCCTTGGAATTGGGTTGATTTTGATGGCTTTGGTCTCGATAGCTTATCTAGGCTATCGGAAGGTGAAAGAAAAACCAAGGCAGGATGAGGCTGATGCGGGAACGGTCGCGGAGGAGGGAATCGAGGAAGGAATCGAGGAGCCGGATCGTTCTTCGCGAGAGATGCCGGAGGAGATTGAGGAGGTTCCGGTTCTGCGCAATTATATCCGATTGTTTGGAGAGTTCTATGTGTTGGACCGGGATGGAAATGATATAACCTCTCTATTTACTCCCAAGTTGAAACAGCTGTTCCTCTTGATTATGCTTCACTCTTCCCGCGGACGTTTCGGGATATCGAGCAAGGACTTGACACGGATGATTTGGGGGAATGACAACCCCTCGAAAAGTACGAAGAGCCTTCGAAGCGTATCTATATTGAAACTCCGGAAGATATTGGAACGTATCGATACGGTCGAGGTTCTATTTAACGCGAATCGATATATTCTCCAGCTTTCGGAAGATGTCTATTGCGATTATTTGGCTTGTTTGGATTGGCTGAAAGATAAACGGGTACGGACTCAGCCGGACTTTGAATATTTCTATGATATTATCAGCAAAGGAGAAGTGTTCAAAGGGGAATCGTTTGATTGGATGGATGATTTTAAAAGTTATATCTGTAATAGTACGGTGGATGTCCTGTCTCGCTTTATCGACACGTACTCGATCGAGGAGGAGGCGGATCGGGTGATCCAGATAGCCGATCAGATCCTTCTGAACGATCCTTGCAACGAGGAGGCTTTGCTCTATAAGATCAAGACCTTGATTTCCCAGAACAATTTCAAATCGGCCCGCTATGCGTACGACCGCTTTCGCGCCTTGTACCAAGAGATGTATGGCGAGGCTTTCCCCTCTTCTTTCGAGCAATTCGTACTGTCTCCGCTGATGGGTCAGCAATCTCCCCGTTAAGTATCATGTCGTGTCTTTCCATTGGCAGAACTGTGCCATTGTTGTGGCACGCCTCTGCCAGCATGGTGGCAAATGCGTGCGCCCCACTGATAGCGACCCTTTCTGATAGGGAGGCAGGTACTATGCCTCTAGTTTATCGAAGTTTTCTTGAAATATTTCTTGATTTGTTTATATCACTGTTTCTGTGTGAATTATGCTTTGACCGGATATAAAATTAGCCTTGAATTAGCCCCTTGTTAATGCCTTGTTTAGCGTTCGTTAACTCATGGTTTACTGCTCCTCCCTATATTCGCTCTCGTTGTTTCGCACGAGGAAGCGAAGTTGTGTTTTACTATATATATATTTTTTTTCGACTTTAAATTTAATACTATGAGTAACACTATGTCTGACAAGAATTCGGTGAACTTCACACGTAGGGAGTTCTTAGGTACAGTAGCTGCAGCAGCGGCGTTTACAATCGTACCTCGTTCCGTTTTGGGTGGACCGGGCTATACGGCACCTAGCGATATGGTCAATTTGGCCGGTATCGGTGTGGGTAGCCAAGGTGGTGGCGATATACAGAATATCGCTACTCCGGATGTACCTATTAAAAGGAGACCTTTTGGTGGAGGCGGTATGCTGATGCAACCTTATGCGGGCATCCAGCCACCCAGACGGGAACGAAGAGCGTCGGATAATCCTGTGCAAATGGGAGATGCGGAGAAACAATCGTTTAAGCATGCGAATATTTATGCGCTATGTGATGTAGACCACGATTACTCCGGACATATCTTAGCGGGATACCCGAAAGCGAAAAAGTATACCGATTTCCGGGAAATGATCGACAAGGAGAAAGAGATCGATGCGGTATTGATCGGTACTCCGGACCACACCCATGCGGTTATTGCCGCTTATGCGATGAAAGCTGGTAAGCATGTATTTGTAGAGAAGCCGATGGCTAAGACGATTTATGAGACTCGCTTTTTGAGGGATCTGGCAAAGCAAACCGGTGTTGTTACCCAGATGGGTAACCAAGGGCATAATATTGAAGGAACTATGCAGACGGTCGAATGGATCCAAGGTGGCGTGATCGGAGACGTAAGGGAAGTTCATTTGTGGACAAACCGTCCGATGTGGCGCCAAGGTTATTTTGATCGTCCGGCGGGAGTGGATATACCGTCTAATCTTAACTATGACGTGTGGTTGGGACCGGCTCCTGATAAACCTTATAATCCGGAGATGCTTCATTTCGCTTGGCGTGGATTATGGGATTACGGTACAGGCGCTATGGGGGATATGGGAGCCCATACCTTCGACGCTCCGATTTGGGCGCTTAATTTGGGTATGCCCACAAAAATACAAGCTACTTCCACCCCTTACAATAAGGACTATCTGCCACAATCGGAATGCGTGACGTATGAGTTCCCGGCTCGTGGGAATATGCCTCCGGTAAAGGTAACTTGGAGTGATGGGGGTATAAAACCGGCTCGTCCGGCGGAGTTGGAATCGAACCGCCAGTTAAGGGAAGCGCTTTATATAGGCGATAAAGGCCTGATCATGCATGGTACCCATGGAGCGGAGCCGCAACTGATACCGGAAAGACCGGGGTTCGTAGCTCCGGAGAAGACATTAAAGCGACCGAGTAATATTTATGTGGACTTTATCGAGGCGATAAAGGAAGGTCGCAAAGCCGCTAATGATTTTGAGGTATCCGCTAAATTGACGGAGATTATGTTGCTGACGAATATCGCTGTCGCCGCGCAACGGTTGGATCTTACGTTGGAATATGACGCAGAGAATATGAGAATCACGAATTGTCCGGAAGCGAACGATTATTTCCACTATGAGTATCGTAAAGGTTGGAGCCTGTAAGGGACTTTCTTCTAAGGGTTAAGATTAATTTATAAATTGAATGGTTATGAATAAAGATGTGAACAATGGTCAGTCCAGACGTGAGTTTCTAGGAAGATCGATCGCTGCTTTGGCGGCCGCGTCTTTCCTTCCGAGTGCTTTCTCTTGTACGGGGAAGAGTGTGGCGGCTCCCGCTCCGGTTGATACGGCGGCGGAGGCAGGCAAGGTTAACTCGAAGTTCGGTGGCGTGCAAATCGGCACGATCACTTATAGTTGGCGTTCCATGCCGGGTGGATTGGAGAATATCATCAAGTATTGCCAAGAAGCGAATATCAGTTCCATTGAGTTGATGGGAGGTGATCTGGAAGCTTATTTAGGAGCTCCGGAGAATCCGATGATGAAATTCTTCCGTCGGCAAGCTTCTCAACCTGCGGCGAAACCGGGTGAGAAACCTGCGGCTCCTCGTCGGATGGGTCCCCCGAAGTTTACTCCGGAGCAGCAGGCTGAGATCGATAAATATAAGGAAGAGGTGAAAGCGTGGCGTCTCGGGCTGGATCTATCGAAGGTGGAAGGTGCCCGTAAGTTGTTGAGCGACGCTGGGATATCTGTGCATATCGTGAAAATGCAACCTTCCGGCATGGGATCGGACGAAGAGGTCGATTATGCCTTCAAGGTGGCCAAGGCCATGGGCGCTAAAGCCGTGACGGACGAGATTAATTTGGAGACGGCGAAAAGAGTCGCTCCATTTGCCGAGAAGCATGGGATGTATATGGCTTTCCATAATCATATGCAATATGCCGAAGAAGGCTTTAGTTGCGATCCGATCTTAGCGATCTCTCCTTCTATTATGTTGAATTTTGATGCGGGCCACTTCTTTGGCTCTACAGGTATCCATCCGAATGAGATGATCAAGAAATATCATGATCGGATCTATAGTATCCACTTGAAAGATAAGACGGGGCCTACGACAGGGGACCAGCCGAATACGAATCAAGTATGGGGACAAGGGGAGATGCCGTTGGAAGACGTGCTCTTGTTGATCAAACAAGAGAAATGGCCTATCTATTGCGATATAGAACTGGAATATGATATCAAGCCTTGGTCTGACTCCGTGAAAGAGGTAGGCACTTGCGTGAAATATGCTCGACAGATATTGATGTAGATTATAGAATGTTGTCTTTGGTATGTCATTAATGGGATGACGAAAAGGTCGGTTCCCGGTGGAGCCGACCCTTTATTTTTTATTTATTGATCTCTTTCAGCAAATTTGGTGCGCACTTAAAATGGACAATGGTTCTAGGGATCAACATTAAAGTCTCTCCGCTTTTCGGGTTTCTAGCCAACCTGCTTGTCTGTAAGCGGGGAGTATAAACACCGAAACCCTGTATACATACCTTTTCTCCGGCTCTCGTTTTCTCTAAGATGATGTTATTCAGTTCTTCCAATATGTACCGGATTTCTGCTTTGTCATTACCGACTCTTTTCGATAATTCCTCGATTAGCTGACTTTTATTCATATCGTATTATTTTTTGAGAAGTTTGTTCTTTGCTCTGTTGTTAAATATTTTTTCCTGTATTGCAAAGGCGATAAGCCCGTGTGCCTCCGAAAGAAGCGTCCCAACGAGGATTGGTTCGAGAACTGCGTCTTCTCAACAATCTCTTGGATATTCAAGGTGGAGTTGGTGAGTAATCCTTTTAATTCTAGGATCATATATTCCGTAATCCAATCTTTGGCGGATTTGCCGCTTACCTCCTTAACAACCATGGTCAAGTATTTAGGGGTGATGCATAGAGAGTTCGCGTAGAACGTCACGCTTCTGTTCACTTTGTAATTACTCATGACCAATTGAAAGAATTTGTGGGTCAGTTCTTTCTTGTGTACATCTATCGTTGCCGTACTGTCTAAAGAATTGACTTTATAATGGTTATATATATCAAGGAATAATATGCGAAGTAAGAGTATAACCGACTCTCTTCGATACTGGTTTTCCGGATCGACGGCTTTTCTTATAAGTAATTCAAAGAAGTCTACAAAGGAAAGAGTTTCCACGTCTTCCATCTTGAAATAGTAATGTTGCCTCATATAGAAAAAGAAATGTGGCGAGAAACGACTGATACCGCTTAATATATCAGAATAAAAGGATTCCGTGATCGTGAAATATCTGATTTGGAAATCTACGCTAACGTCCGTTAATGCGACCAATTGCCCCGGCAAGATGATGATGAGCTCTTTGGGGGTTATAATGTGCTTGTTGGAATAGATATCAATTTTAGCGTTTCCTTTTACACAATAGATGACAATCCCTAATCTTATATAAGAAGGGTAAGTGGTAATAGGGAGTTCTTTGGAAAGTGTAAAGATCTTGAAGTCCTTCTCCAAAGAATAATCAATACCACTATTCGGCTCAACTATTTTTTTAATATTTCCCGACATTCTTTTTGTCTATGTTTCTTATGTAAAATTATAACTTCGTCTTTTACTATATTTATCTAGTGGTTGTTTGGTATAATATTACAGAAATATAGGTCTCGTTTTGGCGTTTTTTAAAGTTTGGCTTAAATGATACCTTGAAAAATAACCGCTATTGGATGTTTTTGTTTGTAGGTCTAATACTTTTTTGCAAATACGGTTGAGGTGATGTTAGGGATAACTTGTATTCTAAGGGCTGTGCGAGCTGGATGGAATATGTGTTAGGAAATATTAGTAATTAAGGTTAAGGACAAGCGTGCGAGACAAGAACGGGAAGGATTGCCTCGCACGACAGGCTTAGATCGTCTTTTAGATAAACTTGAGTATATCTTCTGCCTTTTCCGCTATATGATCGGGTACGTATTTCTCTAATTCCGTACGAGGGCGAAAGCCCCATGTTACCCCACAGGAGGTCACTTCGCTGTTGATGGCGGTTTGCATGTCTACGTCCGAATCACCGACATAAAGAGTGCTCTCTTTGGATATGCTCGCTCGTTCTACGATCTCATTGACAATACTGGGATCTGGCTTCGCCTTTACTCCTTCACGCTGTCCGAGAACCTCCGTAAATTTTATGGAAGGAAAGAAATGGGCGATGAGCTTACGGGTAGCGGCTTGATATTTATTAGAAGCGACCGCCAGTTTTATCCCTCTTTCCTGCAACAAGGCTAATAACTCAGGGATACCGGGGTAGGGAACGCTGCGATCCGTGTTATGCAGATCGTAGTGCTTCAAGAACTCTTCTCTTACCTTTAGTATATTCTCTTCCGTCTTTTCACCTTCGGGTAATGCGCGTTCGAATAATTTGTTGATGCCGTTTCCTACGAAGAAGTTATACTCCTTTACGTCGTGCGTCGGAAAACCGTTTTGCCGCAACGCATGGTTCGTGCTATGGGCTAAATCGGCGATCGTATTTAATAATGTTCCGTCAAGATCGAATATTACTAACTTTTTCATTTTAGTTTTCTGGCAAAATTAATGGAATGTAGAGACATACTTTCCCTTTCGACTGATAAAATAGATGAACCGATTTAAAAATAGATAAAAGTATTAGGTCATATATAAGATATTTGTATCTTTAGGACAGGAATAGAAATCCTTTGTAATATATTGTATAACCTAAAATTGGAACATCATGGGAAAGAATCAATTAATTCACGGGAATGAATTTCATTTGCTGAAACAAGCTGAGATTCATAAAGCTACAGGCAAATTAGTCGAGTCACTAAACTTGGCAGCCGGTTCTACGGGAGGTTTTGATATTTATAAAGTTGTAGAGGCTTATTTTACGGATTTAGAGAAAAGAAAGGAGATCAATGATTTGTTGGGTATTTCCGAGCCATGTGAGACACGTGTCACGGAAGAATGCTTTTCTTAAATAAGCCGCAGTAGGAATAACATAGAAAAAGGAGATACCTGAATCAGATATCTCCTTTTATTATATCTCAAAGAAGGATCAATTACTTACCAGAAAGTTTTTCTTTCAAAGCTGCCAATTCCTCGATGTCACCTAATGTAGTCTTTTCAACCGGACCGGTTACCATTCCAGATTCTTCTTCTTTTTTACCGCCACGTTTTGAGGATGCCTTCTTTTCAGAAGTTGCCTTAGCGCCTTTTTGCTCATCTTCAAAGATGCGGCTGTGAGAAAGGATGATACGTTTAGCTTCCTTGTTGAACTCGATTACCTTGAATGAAAGTTTCTCATCTACTTGAGCTTGAGAACCATCTTCTTTTACAAGATGCTTCGGAGTAGCGAAACCTTCTACGCCGTAAGGCAAAGAGATAACGGCACCCTTATCCAATACTTCGATGATTGTACCTTCGTGGATAGAACCAACCGTGAAGATTGTCTCGAATACATCCCAAGGATTCTCTTCCAATTGCTTGTGGCCTAAGCTTAAGCGACGGTTTTCCTTATCGATTTCCAATACTTGAACCTCGATCTCAGCGCCGATCTGAGTGAATTCAGACGGATGTTTGATCTTCTTCGTCCAAGACAAGTCAGAGATGTGGATCAAGCCGTCAACACCTTCCTCGATTTCTACGAATACACCGAAGTTAGTGAAGTTACGAACCTTAGCCGCATGACGAGAACCTACCGGGAAGCGCTCCTCGATGTTTTCCCAAGGATCAGCCTTCAATTGCTTGATACCAAGAGACATCTTACGCTCGTCACGGTCCAAAGTCAAGATTACGGCCTCGATCTCGTCGCCAACCTTCATGAAGTCTTGAGCGGAACGCAAGTGCTGTGTCCAAGACATCTCTGAAACGTGGATCAAACCTTCTACGCCCGGAGCGATCTCGATGAACGCACCGTAGTCAGCCATAACGACAACTTTACCCTTAACCTTGTCACCAACCTTCAAGTTCGTATCCAAAGCATCCCATGGGTGCGGAGTCAATTGCTTCAAGCCAAGAGCGATACGTTTCTTCTCGTCGTCGAAGTCCAAGATAACAACATTGATCTTCTGATCAAGCTGAACGATTTCTTCCGGATGAGAAACACGTCCCCAAGAAAGGTCTGTGATGTGGATCAAACCGTCTACGCCACCCAAGTCGATGAATACACCGTAAGAAGTGAT
>ENA-ORTM01001721-ORTM01001721.1-human-gut-metagenome-genome-assembly--contig:-NODE-1721-length-21460-cov-54.769353_pt1 | contig 21460 bp, 20 predicted proteins | sample MGYA00241909_ERZ509182 | MGnify/ENA primary metagenome ERZ509182 (study PRJEB26280, sample SAMEA2338855) | human gut metagenome | biome: human gut; feature: human-associated habitat; material: faeces...
TCATCGGGCATTATCTGAACATAAAACACTATCAATAAGTTGGAGTCATTACCCAAATCCCGGCAGCATTCCTTACGTCAGTTATCCCGCATCACCCTGTGAGTGCGGGATTTTTTTTTTGAGGTTCCTTTTTATTGAATATATATAAATAATGAATAATCGTGGATTCTGATAATCCCCTGCAGGGTGCAATCAGGTAAACAGTAAATACATCAGTTCATACCGTTTGTCTTTTTTTAACAAAGAAAATAGTCCTGGAGTAGTTCCCGGGCATTTGCCCGGGATGATTACTGTTTTAACGGATTATTAATCTTTGCATATTCAAATGGACTGATAAATCTTTCTCTGTTTGCATTCAGAAAATCGGCCCACCACTGTAGCATCAGTCGGCGTTCTCCCAGATGTTCTGCTTTATGAATGTAAGCAGCACGTACACCATTACGCTCCTGATGACTCATCTGACGTTCCACTGCATCACGGGACCACAATCCTGATTCTATTAACGCGCTACATGCCATCGTCCTGAATCCATGCCCACAGATATCCTGGGTTGTGTCATACCCCATAACTCTGAGGGCTTTATTTACGGTGTTTTCACTGATTGGTTTATGCGGGTCATGTGCTCCCGTAAAGACCAGACCATTTTCACCAGCCCATGTCTGAAGTTCTGTAAGTATAGCTACAGCCTGCTTGCTGAGGGGAACAAGATGCGGAGTTCTCATCTTGGAACCCCGGTGCGAGAAATTTACGCCTGGCAGAGGCTCGCGTTCAGCAGGAATAGTCCACATGGCATTTTCAATATCAATTTCTGACCAGCGGGCATATCTGAGTTCACTGGAGCGAATAAAAACCAGTAAATTCAGCATAACAGCAAGTCGGGTAACAGGCTGACCTTTATAACTGCCAATACGGGACAGAAGTTCAGGAAGACGTGAAAGATCAAGAGCGGGGCGATGCTGGCGTTTTACAGTGGTCAATGCGCCAGCCATATCCAGAGCAGGATTATATCTGATGATGCCAGACTGTACGGCATAACGCATTACAGCAGATATCCTTTGCTGCAGACGACTGGCGATTTCATAAATCTGTTTAGCCTCTGCAGCGCGAACTGGGATAAGCAGGTCCGGAGTGTTGAGTTTTGTGATATCTCGGTTGCCGATAAAAGGGAAAACATGCGTCTCGAGGCTTTTGAGTACTTTATCGCTGTGTGATTGTGTCCATTGTTTATTACTGGCATGCCAGCGTCGTGCAATATGTTCAAAAGAGAGTTGTAAACCAGGGGCTACTTTTTTAGCTCTTTTCTGTTCGCAAGGGTCAATCCCCGCCGAAATTAGTTTTCGGGCCTCATCCCGTTTTGCACGAGCTTCGGAGAGAGAAACTTCTGGATACACACCAAGTGCAAGAGTCTTCTCCTTACCCAAAATACGATAACGGAGACGCCAGTAACGGGAACTATTGGGATGTACCAGCATGAGCATGCCAGCTCCGTCAGTGAGTTTATACGCCTTGTCAGTGGGCTTTGCAGCCCGAATTTTTGCGTCAGTCAGTGCCATATTTCAGCCTTCTGAATGCGTTAAAGAGGGTACAAATTCTGTCGAACTGAGGTATACCCGCAATTATACCCACACAATGGGGTTGATGTGGGGGGAATCTGGTTGAGTTCGGTAGAATTGATTTGGAGGAAGAACACTTAAATCATGGTGTTCTGAAACGAAAAACGGACCTCCGTGGAGGTCCGTTGATATGAATTTGGTGCCCGGACTCGGAATCGAACCAAGGACACGGGGATTTTCAATCCCCTGCTCTACCGACTGAGCTATCCGGGCAACGGGGCGCATTAAACCTGATTCGCCTCGTCTCGTCAATCAAATTTCTTCAATTTACTGCAGACTGCACAATCTATCATCACTTTGCCGATATTGCACGCATTGTCAGGCAAACCAGGCGGTCCAGGCGGCGGAAAGCGGCATTGCCAGAAGGAGTGCTGGAAGCATGTTGACCACCGGGAACATTTTAATGCCACAGATGCGTAATCCGGTTGCCAGCAGCAATAAACCGCCTACGGCGCTGAAGTCTGCCATCATCGACGGTGTGGTCAGCGGTAAAATCAGCGCGGCAGCCCACGCCAGCGTTAACTGGATGATCAGTAATGGGATACTAATCACCGATACCGCAATACCCAGCGAGCAGGCGAAGATCATCGCCGTAAAGAAATCAAGAAATGACTTGGCGATTAAAATACTCGGATCGCCGGTCATCCCTTCGTTCATCGCCCCGAAGATCCCGGTGCCGCTGGCGCAAAACAGGACAATAATCGCGACATAATTCTGAATAAAAGATTCATGCGCTGGCTTCTTACGTGAGTGACGAAACAGATTTTGTGCTTTGGCGACTGCTGTATTGACACCTTTCTCCAGCAAACAAATTTCGCCAATTAGAGCGCCAAGTAGCGTAGCTAAAACCATCGCTGGAAGGTTGGCACATTTCACCACTAGTAAAATACCAATCCCCAGCGATGCCAGACCAAAAATAGATGTCATGGAGACGCGGATACGTTCCGGTAAGCGTTGGCTGAGCAGTGCGCCGAGAACGCCACCCAGTAATACTGCACTAGCGTTGATAAAAGGGCCGATGACCACAAGAGTTCCTGTTAACTGTATTGTTTGATTTTCTTATTATGACCGTTTGGTGCCGTCGATGGCTTGTTTGTTCGCAAAGTCCTGGCTTGCACGCTTTAGCGAAAGGTGCCATGATTGCGCGAATTTTCTCCTCTCTGTACGGAGTTTGCCCGATGCACGCCATCTCCTTACATTCTCTCGCTTATCGCCGTTTCGCGCGAAACGTTTCCCTTTCTATGTTACTGCTCATGCGGTGAAGTTAACGCACGCTCACTGCAGGACAACAGTAAAATCAGAGCGTTTCTGCTTTTACTGATGTCTGGCGGTCGGAGCTGGTGACCAGTTTGACCCATATCTCATGGGGCAGGGTTTTCCACCTTGTCCGGTATTCTTATTTCCCCGAAACGGGTTTGCGCTTATGAAATCAATGAATATTGCCGCCAGTAGTGAACTGGTATCCCGACTTTCTTCTCATCGTCGCGTGGTGGCGTTGGGAGATACTGATTTTACGGACGTCGCGGCAGTCGTCATTACCGCTGCGGATAGTCGCAGTGGCATTCTTGCGTTGCTTAAGCGCACCGGTTTTCATCTACCGGTGTTTTTGTATTCCGAACATGCTGTTGAATTACCTGCGGGCGTTACGGCGGTAATCAACGGCAACGAGCAGCAGTGGCTGGAGCTGGAATCCGCAGCCTGTCAGTATGAAGAGAATTTGCTGCCACCGTTTTATGACACGCTGACGCAGTACGTTGAGATGGGCAACAGCACCTTTGCTTGCCCTGGACATCAACATGGTGCGTTTTTTAATAAGCATCCTGCCGGACGCCATTTTTACGATTTCTTTGGTGAGAACGTCTTTCGCGCCGATATGTGTAACGCTGACGTAAAATTGGGCGATCTGCTTATTCATGAAGGATCGGCGAAAGATGCGCAGAAATTCGCAGCCAAAGTCTTTCATGCCGATAAAACCTATTTTGTGCTGAACGGCACATCGGCAGCGAATAAAGTGGTGACGAATGCGCTGTTAACGCGTGGCGATCTGGTGCTCTTCGACCGTAACAACCATAAGTCGAATCATCACGGCGCGCTGATTCAGGCGGGGGCGACGCCGGTCTATCTGGAAGCTTCACGCAACCCGTTTGGTTTCATTGGCGGTATTGATGCGCACTGTTTTAATGAAGAGTATCTGCGCCAGCAAATTCGCGACGTTGCGCCAGAAAAAGCCGACCTGCCGCGCCCGTATCGCCTGGCGATTATTCAGCTGGGAACCTATGACGGCACTGTCTATAACGCCCGTCAGGTGATCGATACCGTTGGGCATCTGTGTGATTACATTCTGTTTGATTCCGCGTGGGTCGGTTATGAACAATTTATCCCGATGATGGCGGATAGCTCGCCGCTGCTGTTAGAACTTAACGAAAACGATCCGGGGATCTTTGTGACTCAGTCGGTGCACAAACAGCAGGCGGGATTCTCACAGACGTCGCAGATCCATAAAAAAGATAACCATATCCGCGGACAGGCGCGTTTTTGCCCGCATAAGCGGTTGAATAACGCCTTTATGCTCCATGCTTCTACCAGCCCTTTCTATCCGCTGTTTGCTGCACTGGATGTTAACGCCAAAATTCATGAAGGGGAGAGTGGGCGTCGGCTGTGGGCTGAGTGTGTTGAGATAGGGATTGAAGCGCGCAAGGCTATTCTTGCGCGCTGTAAGCTGTTCCGCCCGTTTATCCCGCCCGTTGTTGATGGCAAATTGTGGCAGGATTATCCGACATCAGTGTTAGCCAGCGACCGCCGTTTTTTCAGTTTTGAGCCGGGGGCGAAGTGGCACGGCTTTGAAGGATATGCCGCGGATCAGTATTTTGTTGATCCGTGCAAGCTGTTACTCACTACACCAGGTATCGATGCCGAAACCGGCGAATATAGCGACTTTGGCGTTCCGGCGACGATTCTGGCGCACTATCTGCGTGAGAACGGCATTGTGCCGGAGAAGTGCGATCTCAACTCCATTCTGTTTTTATTAACTCCGGCGGAAAGCCACGAGAAGCTGGCACAACTGGTGGCGATGCTGGCGCAATTTGAACAGCATATTGAGGATGACTCGCCGCTGGTTGAGGTGTTGCCGAGCGTTTATAACAAGTATCCGGTGCGCTATCGCGACTACACCCTGCGCCAGTTGTGTCAGGAGATGCACGATCTGTATGTCAGTTTCGACGTCAAAGACCTACAAAAAGCGATGTTCCGCCAGCAGAGTTTCCCGTCAGTGGTGATGAACCCCCAGGATGCGCATAGCGCTTATATTCGCGGTGACGTGGAGTTGGTGCGGATTCGTGATGCCGAAGGGCGAATTGCGGCAGAAGGGGCGTTGCCTTATCCACCTGGCGTGCTTTGCGTGGTACCCGGGGAAGTCTGGGGTGGGGCGGTTCAACGTTATTTCCTTGCACTGGAAGAAGGGGTGAATTTGTTGCCGGGATTTTCGCCGGAGCTGCAAGGTGTTTATAGCGAAACCGATGCGGATGGCATGAAACGGTTGTACGGTTATGTGTTGAAGTAAGAATAAAAAAAACGGGTCACCTTCTGGCGACCCGTTTTTCTTTGCGTAATTAGTGGCTAACCGTCTGTGTGGCTGTCGGGACACGAACGTGTTTATATTTGAACATCGCCATGAACGCGAAGGCCAGAACCACGGAGTAACCAGCGAAAATCAACCATACGGTCTGCCAGTCGGTAATGCCGTTTTGGGTGTACATCTCAACAACTCTACCGCTCACGATGCCGCCGAGGATACAGCCGAAGCCGTTAGTCATCATCAGGAACATCCCTTGTGCACTGGCGCGAATTGCCGGGCTAACTTCTTTTTCGACAAACACCGAACCAGAGATGTTGAAGAAGTCGAATGCGCAACCGTAAACGATCATCGACAGTACCAGCAGTACAGTACCGAACGGAGTCGGGTCGCCGTAAGCAAACAGCGCAAAACGCAGGATCCACGCCACAATACTGATCATCATTACGTTCTTAATACCGTAGCGGCTTAAGAAGAACGGGATGGTCAGAATGAACAGGGTTTCAGAGATCTGCGAAATCGACATGATGATTGACGCATGCTGCACAATAAAGCTGCTGGCAAACATCGGATCTTTGTCGAAGCTGTGCAGGAAGGTATTACCGAACATGTTGGTAATCTGCAGTTCCGCGCCCAGCAGCATTGAGAAGATAAAGAAGATTGCCATACGCTTGTTTTTAAACAGCGCGAATGCATCGAGGCCCAGCAGGGTTGTCCAGCTCTGATTCGCTTGCTGTTTAGCAACCGGAATATGCGGCAGAGTCAGGGTAAACAGAACCAGAATGGCGGAAAGTGCTGCGCCAATATACAGCTGCATGTGGCTTAATTCGAAGCCAGACAGGCTCACCACCCACATTGCCATGATAAAGCCGATGGTGCCCCAGATACGGATTGGCGGGAAGTCAGTAACGATATCCATCCCGGCATTTTGCAGGCGATAGTAAGAGATGGTGTTGATTAACCCAAGCGTTGGCATATAAGCAAACGAGTTAATCAATATCACAAGGAACATCGCCTCCGGTGTCGTGACCTGTGCCGCCATGAACAGCGTGATAGCGCCAATGGTGTGGCAAATGGCATATACCCATTTCGCACTTAACCATTTGTCGGCCACAATCCCCAGCAGCGCAGGCATAAAGACCGCTGCGATACCCAGTGAGCTATAAACTGCGCCAATAGAAGCACCGTCAAACTTCAGGGTAACAAACATATAGGAGCCGAGGGTCGTCAGCCAACTTCCCCACAGACAGAACTGCAGAAAAGAGAGGATTTTCAGCTGCAGCTTAAGATTCATGTTAATTTCCTCACATCGTGATGCGGATGAGTGTTTGAAAAAGCACATTTGACCGTGCGAGATGATGGGATTCTATCAACTTCGCGGACTGGTTTTTTGTTACCTGTGGCAAATAATTGCAAACATTCCCAATTTGCAAAACGAAATTGTGATGTGGATAACATTTTTGCCCCTGAGCATCGTCAGGGGCGGTTAATGGAATTATCGGCGGCGGTAGGATTTTTGCGCGGTATTCACTTTATAAAGATAACGGCGAGATTCCGCAGAGGGATGGCGGGTCGTCAGCGTCTGATAAACATCGCCCGGCGTCATGGTGTTAATAATATTGGCAGCCTGAATCTTATCATTCGAAAAGACTCGCAGCACGCTGCCTGCGCCGCCGTTATAGGCGGTGATGACGGCATAACGCCGCGATGTTGGGTTATCAATTCCGCCGAGATAAACATTGTTCAGCATCGCCAGATACGCGGTGCCGGTATCAATATTGCTGGCAGGATCAAACAAGAAACTGCGGCTCGGCGTGCCGGATTTCCCCTGCGAGCGGAACACATCTTTCCCGGCAGTATGTTGTACCACCTGCATTAATCCCAGCGCATCGGAACGGCTGACCGCATACGGGTTAAAGGAAGATTCGGTCTGCATAATTGCCAGAATCAGCGACTCATCAACGCCATATTTCCGTGACGCCTGGCGGACCATGCCGAGATATTTGTGCGCACGTTTATCAAGGTGGTTCGGCACCATGTTAATGGTGACGCTGTAGATGATACGCAGCCCGTTGCTGCGGCTCTTCAGACGGTTTTTCAGCAGATAATCCGCGAAGTTGCTTGCGCGACCTTCCCAGCGAATCGGCTGCCCGGTGTTGTCCACCACCTGACCGTAAAGGAAAGGTTCTTTCGAAATCGTAATATCATCAACGTCGGAATAGAGATCGACCGAACTCGGATCGTCACCCATCAATAACGTTTTGATAATTGCCCGGCGCAAATGCGCGGCAGGTTCTGTCCCGGCGATGGTTTCGATAGTAATCGTACCGTCATCGAAGTTGATGTGGCTGCGGGTCTGATATTGATCGGTGTATTTCACGTAGTCCTTAGGACCAGCGATCACCACCTCTTTGAAGCCCCAGATGTTCTCAATATTGTGGGCAAATTGCCCCATCAGAATATCAAAACCGTTGGTATCTTTGACCCAGGCTTCGTTATAGGTATCGCCTTTTTTGGTCGTCGAACAGGAGATGAGCAACGGCGCAATCAAAGCCAGCGCGAGATATTTTTTCATCATTCCGGGTGCGTGTTGTGTTTGTTTTTATGCAAGTTGCCGGAGGCGTGCTCCGGCACTGTTTTTATTTTTTATCTTCCGGCGTATAGCCCTCGATATGCACCTCTTTACCCTCGAACAGGAAGTTGACCATCTCCTGCTCAAGCAGCTTGCGGTGCTCGGCATTCATCATGTTGAGTTTCTTTTCATTAATCAGCATGGTTTGCTTGTGCTGCCACTGCGCCCAGGCTTCTTTGGAGATCTCGTTATAGATGCGTTTTCCCAGCTCGCCGGGGTACAGCTGAAAATCCTGACCTTCTGCTTCACGTTGCAGGAAAGTACAAAAAATCGTTCTGCTCATAAATCATCCTCTTTATCGACTCACGCGCTAAACCGGCGCGCCAGTGCGTAACTGCTGTAACAAACGCTCCACGGGAGCCGCCAGGCCAACTGACGGCGGTTGCGCTAAGTTATACCAGAGCGCATTGCCTTCATCCATGCAGCCGGTGAATGACGACACGGGAAGCCACATAGGCACAATATCTAAGTGGAAATGGCTGAAGGTATGCCGAAACGCGGTCAGTTGCGTCAGGTTATCGGCAGCAATCTGCCGTTGCGCCAGCCACTGCCGCAAACTTTCTTCGTCGGCAAACTGCGGGAAACAGTATAAACCGCCCCACAATCCGCTCGGCGGACGCTGCGCCAGCAATACTTCATCTTCGTGCTGTAATAGCAAAAAGTAGCCGGTGCGCTCCGGCAGCGTCTGTTTCGGTTTTTTGCCCGGATAAAGCGCCCAGCTATTGTTGGCGGCGGCAATACATCCGTTTTGTAGCGGACAGAGCGAACATTTCGGTTTCGAGCGCGTACAAATCATCGCACCCAAATCCATCATCGCCTGATTAAACCGTTCCACGCCAACCGCGGGCGTCACCTGCTCGCTCAAACTCCATAATTTATTCTCGACCTCTTTTTTCCCTGGCCAGCCGCTTACAGCATAGCAGCGCGCCAGCACCCGTTTGACGTTACCGTCGAGAATCGGAAAGTGCTTACCCAGAGAAAGCGAGAGAATCGCGCCTGCGGTGGAACGCCCGACGCCCGGCAGTGCTGCAACTTCCTCAAAGGTTTCCGGGAATTTACCGCCGTGTAAGGTCGCCACTTGTTGTGCCGCTTTATGCAGATTGCGCGCGCGGGCGTAATAGCCAAGCCCGGTCCACAAGTGGAGAACTTCGTCGAGCGGCGCATTGGCGAGATCGGTCACCGTCGGGAAGCGCGCCATAAAGCGTTCAAAATAGGGGATAACGGTCGCAACCTGAGTTTGTTGCAACATCACTTCTGAGAGCCATACTTTGTAGGGCGTCTTGTCAATTTGCCAGGGCAGAGTTTTTCGCCCGTATTTATCGTACCAGTCCAGAACCTGGGCTGAAAATTGCGACGCTTGCATGGTCACCGAATTCACTGTTGTTGGGGGCAAGATTGCAGCACAGCGACGGCAGGGTGTAAACCGGAACTTTCCGCAGCCACGGCCTTATCATGCTTGCATCCGGCAACTAACTTTGGATAATGCCCGTTTTCAGAACACTTTCACAAGCGACTAAACCTTTATGAAAAACGACGTCATTTCACCGGAATTTGATGAAAACGGCCGCCCACTGCGCCGTATCCGTAGTTTTGTGCGCCGCCAGGGGCGACTGACCAAAGGCCAGGAACATGCGCTGGAAAACTACTGGCCGGTGATGGGCGTTGAGTTCAGCGAAGATATGCTGGATTTCCCCGCGCTTTTTGGCCGTGAAGCGCCGGTGACGCTTGAGATTGGTTTTGGCATGGGGGCGTCGCTGGTGGCAATGGCTAAAGATCGCCCTGAGCAGGACTTCCTCGGCATTGAAGTGCATTCACCGGGCGTTGGTGCGTGCCTGGCTTCTGCGCATGAAGAAGGTTTAAGCAACCTGCGCGTGATGTGTCACGATGCGGTTGAAGTGCTGCATAAAATGATTCCTGACAATTCATTGCGCATGGTGCAGCTCTTTTTCCCTGACCCGTGGCACAAAGCGCGCCATAATAAACGCCGTATCGTTCAGGTGCCGTTTGCCGAACTGGTAAAAAGCAAACTGCAGCTGGGGGGCGTATTCCATATGGCGACCGACTGGGAACCTTATGCGGAACATATGCTTGAAGTGATGTCTTCTATTGACGGTTATAAAAACCTGTCAGAGAGCAATGATTACGTACCGCGTCCGGCATCACGTCCGGTGACGAAATTTGAACAACGTGGTCATCGTCTTGGTCACGGAGTATGGGACTTAATGTTCGAGAGGGTGAAATAATGGCAAAGAACCGTAGCCGTCGTCTGCGTAAAAAAATGCACATCGACGAATTCCAGGAATTAGGATTTTCGGTGGCATGGCGATTCCCGGAAGGTACATCGGAAGAACAGATTGATAAAACCGTTGATGATTTTATTAACGAGGTTATCGAACCGAACAAACTGGCCTTTGACGGCAGCGGTTATCTGGCCTGGGAAGGTCTGATCTGCATGCAGGAAATCGGCAAATGCACCGAAGAACATCAGGCGATTGTGCGTAAGTGGCTGGAAGAGCGCAAACTGGATGAGGTACGCACCAGCGAACTTTTCGACGTTTGGTGGGACTAAGAAAGCATACGGGCGATGACAAATGCAAAACTGCCTGATGCGCTACGCTTATCAGGCCTGGAAAGATGCACGATCGAGTAGGCGGGATAAGGTGTTTACGCCGCATCCGGCATGGAAAACGCGTACTTTGTTATCAATCTGGGGCCAGCAAATGCTGGCCTGATTTTTTCTTGAGGGAAGACTATGATGCGCAAAATGCTGCTGGCGGCAGCACTTTCAGTGACGGCAATGACCGCTCACGCCGACTACCAGTGCAGCGTCACGCCGCGTGACGATGTGATTGTCAGCCCGCAAACCGTGCAGGTGAAGGGCGAAAACGGCAATCTGGTGATCACGCCAGACGGCAACGTGATGTATAACGGTAAGCAATATTCCCTGAATGCCGCCCAGCGCGAGCAGGCGAAGGATTATCAGGCTGAACTACGCAGCACGCTGCCGTGGATTGATGAAGGCGCGAAAAGCCGCGTCGAGAAAGCCCGTATTGCTCTGGATAAAATTATCGTTCAGGAGATGGGCGAAAGCAGCAAAATGCGCAGCCGTCTGACCAAACTTGATGCGCAGCTGAAAGAGCAGATGAACCGCATTATTGAAACGCGCAGCGATGGCCTGACGTTTCACTATAAAGCCATTGATCAGGTTCGCGCCGAAGGCCAGCAATTAGTGAATCAGGCAATGGGTGGAATTTTACAGGACAGCATTAATGAAATGGGCGCGAAAGCGGTGCTGAAAAGCGGCGGTAACCCATTACAGAATGTGCTGGGAAGCCTGGGGGGGCTGCAATCCTCAATCCAAACCGAGTGGAAAAAGCAGGAAAAAGATTTCCAGCAGTTTGGCAAAGATGTTTGTAGCCGCGTTGTGACTCTGGAAGATAGCCGCAAAGCCCTGGTCGGGAATTTAAAATAATCCTCTATTTTAAGACGGCATAATACTTTTTTATGCCGTTTAATTCTTCGTTTTGTTACCTGCCTCTAACTTTGTAGATCTCCAAAATATATTCACGTTGTAAATTGTTTAACGTCAAATTTCCCATACAGAGCTAAGGGATAATGCGTAGCGTTCACGTAACTGGAGGAATGAAATGGAGTTTTTCAAAAAGACGGCACTTGCCGCACTGGTTATGGGTTTTAGTGGTGCAGCATTGGCATTACCCAATATCACCATTTTAGCAACCGGCGGGACCATTGCCGGTGGTGGTGACTCCGCAACCAAATCTAACTACACAGCGGGTAAAGTTGGCGTAGAAAATCTGGTTAATGCGGTGCCGCAACTAAAAGACATTGCGAACGTTAAAGGCGAGCAGGTAGTGAATATCGGCTCCCAGGACATGAACGATAATGTCTGGCTGACACTGGCGAAAAAAATTAACACCGACTGCGATAAGACCGACGGCTTCGTCATTACCCACGGTACCGACACGATGGAAGAAACTGCTTACTTCCTCGACCTGACGGTGAAATGCGACAAACCGGTGGTGATGGTCGGCGCAATGCGTCCGTCCACGTCTATGAGCGCAGACGGTCCATTCAACCTGTATAACGCGGTAGTGACCGCAGCTGATAAAGCCTCCGCCAACCGTGGCGTGCTGGTAGTGATGAATGACACCGTGCTTGATGGCCGTGACGTCACCAAAACCAACACCACCGACGTAGCGACCTTCAAGTCTGTTAACTACGGTCCTCTGGGTTACATTCACAACGGTAAGATTGACTACCAGCGTACCCCGGCACGTAAGCATACCAGCGACACGCCATTCGATGTCTCTAAGCTGAATGAACTGCCGAAAGTCGGCATTGTTTATAACTACGCTAACGCATCCGATCTTCCGGCTAAAGCACTGGTAGATGCGGGCTATGATGGCATCGTTAGCGCTGGTGTGGGTAACGGCAACCTGTATAAATCTGTGTTCGACACGCTGGCGACCGCCGCGAAAACCGGTACTGCAGTCGTGCGTTCTTCCCGCGTACCGACGGGCGCTACCACTCAGGATGCCGAAGTGGATGATGCGAAATACGGCTTCGTCGCCTCTGGCACGCTGAACCCGCAAAAAGCGCGCGTTCTGCTGCAACTGGCTCTGACGCAAACCAAAGATCCGCAGCAGATCCAGCAGATCTTCAATCAGTACTAATCGCCTCGCCCCGGTATCGTGCCGGGGCTTTTTCACTTCAGACTCACGTCCATTGCCAATTTTAATTACCCTAATGATAATCACCGGAATAAATTATTCTGCGCGAGGGTTTTCGGGTGAAAAAGCAATGGATTGTTGGCACGGCGCTGCTTATGTTGATGACAGGTAATGTCTGGGCAGATGGCGAACCACCAACTGAAAATATCTTAAAAGATCAATTCAAAAAGCAGTATCACGGCATTCTCAAGCTTGATGCTATCACCTTAAAAAATCTTGATGCTAAGGGTAATCAGGCCACTTGGTCAGCGGAAGGCGATGTCTCTTCCAGTGACGATCTCTATACCTGGGTCGGTCAGTTGGCAGATTACGAACTGCTCGAACAGACCTGGACGAAAGATAAACCGGTAAAATTCTCGGCGATGTTAACCAGTAAAGGAACGCCCGCGTCTGGCTGGTCGGTGAACTTTTACTCTTTTCAGGCGGCAGCCAGCGATCGTGGGCGGGTGGTCGACGATATCAAAACGAATAATAAATATCTGATCGTGAATAGCGAAGATTTCAATTATCGCTTTAGTCAGCTTGAATCTGCGTTGAATACCCAGAAGAACTCGATTCCTGCGCTGGAAAAGGAAGTGAAAGCGCTTGATAAGCAAATGGTGGCGGCGCAGAAAGCAGCGGATGCATATTGGGGAAAAGATGCAAACGGTAAGCAAATGACCCGCGAAGACGCCTTTAAAAAAATTCACCAACAGCGTGATGAGTTTAATAAACAGAACGATAGCGAGGCGTTCGCGGTTAAATATGACAAAGAGGTTTATCAACCGGCGATTGCGGCATGTCATAAACAGAGTGAAGAGTGTTATGAAGTGCCGATTCAGCAGAAACGAGATTTCGATATCAACGAACAACGGCGACAGACTTTTCTGCAATCACAAAAACTTAGCCGTAAATTGCAGGATGACTGGGTAACGCTCGAAAAAGGGCAATATCCGTTAACGATGAAAGTTTCAGAAATAAACAGTAAAAAAGTCGCGATTTTGATGAAAATTGACGATATCAACCAGGCTAATGAACGCTGGAAAAAAGATACCGAACAACTGCGGCGCAATGGGGTGATTAAGTAAGTTTGATATAGTGCACGATTTGTAGCAGGATGCGGCGTTGACCCCGCATCCGGCAATCAACGTCTGATGCGACGCTTGCGCGTCTTATCAGACCTACAACCGCTGCCACATGTCGGCTGGATAAGGCGTTCACGCCGCATCCGGCAATACAAGTTTACTCAGCCAGAAAAAGCTCCAGCAGCGAATTTAAAAACAGCTTCCCATGTTCCGTTATCTGCCAGTAATCCGCACATTCGGTGAGATAACCCTGGGCAATCGCCTCGTCTAACTGTGGGCGAATCACATCTTCGCAAAGCCCGGTATACGCAATAAACTCCACGCGCGGCGCGGCCTCCAGCAGACGGAAGCGATTCATAAAGAACTCAAACGGCTTATCTGTGGCTTCGACATCACGCTGGCTTTCCAGATACCTTCCTTGCATAAAACCACGCGGATGACGCGTTTTGGTGGTACGCAGAATGCGCCCATCCGGGAAGGTCACTTTGCCGTGTGCGCCGCAGCCAATACCGATGTAGTCACCAAAGCGCCAGTAGTTGAGATTGTGCTGGCACTGATAACCGGGTTTGGCGTAAGCGGAAGTTTCATATTGCTGATAACCCGCTGCGGTTAATAACTGATGCCCCTGTTCGAATATATCCCACAACGCGTCATCGTCCGGCAGCACCGGTGGTCGCGAACCAAACAGCGTATTGGGTTCGATGGTCAGTTGATACCAGGAAAGATGCGGCGGATTCAGTTCAATGGCCTGGCGTAGATCGCCAAGCGCCTCTTCCAGTGATTGATCCGGCAGCCCATGCATCAAATCAAGGTTAAAGCTACGTAACCCTAAACCGCTCGCCAGCTTCGCCGCGCGTTTCGCTTCTTGCGGGCCATGAATACGCCCAAGTCGTTTCAGCTTTTCTTCGCTAAAACTCTGCACACCAATAGAGATGCGGTTCACACCAGCACGCTGATAATCGACAAAGCGATCGGCTTCTACCGTGCCAGGGTTCGCTTCCATAGTAATTTCTGCATCCGCTGCCAGCGGCAAACGCGCACGCACGCCGTCCAGCAGCGTTTGCATCGCCGGGCCGGAAAGCAGGCTCGGCGTACCACCGCCAATAAAGATTGTCTTTACTTCACGGCCCTGAGCGTAAGCCACATCGTTGTCCAGATCGTTAAGCAGATGCTGAACATAATCGTCGTGCGGCACTTCTCCTTTCAACGCGTGAGAGTTGAAATCGCAGTACGGGCATTTCTGCACGCACCACGGGATGTGAATGTAGAGACTCAGCGGAGGTAATTTAACCATTACGTAAAGCGTCCAGCAGCAGTTTCAACGCCTGACCACGGTGGGAAATGGCGCTCTTTTCTTCGCGGGTCAGTTCGGCGGCGGTTTTCCCTTCGGAAGGTACGAAGAAGATTGGATCATAACCAAAGCCACCAGTGCCCGCTGGTTCACGAGTAATCACGCCCGGCCAGCTACCGTGGCATACCAGCGGAGTGGGATCTTCCGCGTGACGCAGATATACCAGCACGCAGTGGAAACGCGCCTGACGTTGGTCGTCCGGTACGTCTTTCATTGTTTCCAGCAGTTTTTGCAGATTCTTTTGATCGGTCGCGTCTTCACCGGAATAACGCGCGGAGTAAATGCCCGGCGCGCCGCCAAGCACATCTACCGCCAGACCAGAGTCGTCGGCAATTGCCGGTAAAGCGGTCACTTTTGCCGCATGGCGCGCTTTCAGAATCGCGTTTTCGATAAAGGTCAGGCCGGTTTCTTCAGCGGAATCAACGCCGAGGTCTGTTTGGGCCACGATATCAAGACCGAAGTCGCTAAGCAGCGACGCCAGCTCACGCACTTTACCGACATTGCCGGTTGCGAGGACAACTTTTTGCATAGGATACCTAATTAATTAACGCCGCGATTTCTGGCGGGATTTGTTGCGGATTAATGATTTTAATTTGTTTGTGGCGGCCAAGTTCGCCTTTTTCAATCACCACCTGGCTTTTGGCAACCCGGAATTGCTTACCGAGAAACTTCACCAGATGACTGTTGGCCTGGCCGTCAACCGGCGGCGCGGTAATGGCGACTTTAACTTCGTCGCCATGTAAACCGACAATAGAATCACGGCTGGCTTTCGGCTGAATATAGAGCCGTAAAACCAGACCGTCATCATTAACTGTTACGGCATTCATAACGCCATCCACAGCCCTGGCAGCAGCATATTTCCGGTTGCCTGTAATACTTCTGCGACACCCATATTGATGACATACAGCAGCAGAACGAGGATCATCGGCGAGAAATCAATCCCACCCATTGCCGGTAGCAGGCGGCGAATCGGGCGCAGCAGCGGATCGGCCAGCTGAATCAGCACGTATTCAATCGGGCTACGCCCCTGGCTTACCCAGCTCATAATCGCCATCACCAGCAGGACCCAGAAAATCAGCAGGCCGATGGTTTTCAGCAGAATCAGTAAACCGGCAATCCAGATGATTGGCAGGAAGGTCACCACTTTAAACAGCACGATGGCTTTGATAAAACTGAGAATATAGGCAACCAGCAGCGAGGCGCTGTCAATTGGCCCCATTGCCGGAATAACGCGGCGCAGTGGCCCGATAATTGGCTGCGTTACCTTCACTACAAACTGTGAGAAGGGGTTGTAAAAATCACAATGAGCCCACTGCATCCAGATGCGTAATAACAGCACCATGGTATACAGCTCAATGACCGTTGAAAGCAGGAAAGTCAACGTATTCATGGCGTTCCTTTAATTCCTTATTTTTTAGAGTAATCACGCGCACCAAAAATTGCAGTGCCGATACGAACCATCGTGCTACCTGCCGCAATGGCGGCTTCCATATCGTCCGACATTCCCAGAGAGAGCGTGTCGATATGCGGGTAGCGCGTTTTCAGTCCGGCAAATGCTACAGCCATTTGGCGTGCAACTTCAAACTGCCTTACATATTCTGACTCAGGCGCAGGGATTGCCATCAACCCGCGCAGACGTAAACGCGGTAGTTCAGCGACCGCAGCTGCCAGCTCGTCCAGTTCAGCCAGTTGAATCCCGGACTTACTGTTTTCATCACTAATGTTAATTTGAATCAGAACGTTAAGAGGGGGAAGTTGTGCCGGGCGCTGGTCGTTGAGACGGGTAGCGATGCGCAAACGGTCGATGGTATGACACCAGTCGAAATGCTCTGCCACCAGGCGGCTTTTATTAGACTGCAACGGGCCAATAAAATGCCATTCTAATCCTGTTACGCCCAGTTCCTGAAAGTGGCGAATTTTATCTACCCCTTCCTGAACGTAGTTTTCACCAAATTGACGCTGCCCGGCATCAATGGCTTCTGCGATGGCGCTCGCAGGTTTTGTTTTACTGACTGCAAGCAGCGTAATTTCTTCTGGAGAACGGCCGCAACGCGTTGCAGCCGCTGAGATTTTGTCCCGGACCTGTGCCAGGTTATGCGCAATATCGTTCATTTTCCGAGGATCTTAGTATGAATATGGAAGAAATTGTGGCCCTTAGTGTAAAGCATAACGTCTCGGATCTACACCTGTGCAGCGCCTGGCCCGCACGATGGCGCATTCGCGGGCTAATGGAAGCTGCGCCGTTTGATGCGCCGGACGTCGAAGAGCTACTGCGGGAGTGGCTGGATGACGATCAGCGGGCAATATTGCTGGAAAATGGCCAGCTGGATTTTGCCGTGTCGCTGGCGGAAAACCAGCGATTGCGTGGCAGCGCATTCGCGCAACGGCATGGCATTTCGCTGGCGTTACGGCTGTTACCTTCGCACTGCCCGCAGCTCGAACAGCTTGGCGCACCAACGGTATTGCCGGAATTACTCAAGAGCGAGAATGGCCTGATTCTGGTGACGGGGGCGACGGGGAGTGGCAAATCTACCACGCTGGCGGCGATGGTTGGCTATCTCAATCAACATGCCGATGCGCATATTCTGACGCTGGAAGATCCTGTGGAATATCTCTATGCCAGCCAGCGATGTTTGATCCAGCAGCGGGAAATTGGTTTGCACTGTATGACGTTCGCATCGGGATTGCGGGCCGCATTGCGGGAAGATCCTGATGTGATTTTGCTCGGAGAGCTGCGTGACAGCGAGACAATCCGTCTGGCACTGACGGCGGCAGAAACCGGGCATTTGGTGCTGGCAACATTACATACGCGTGGTGCCGCGCAGGCAGTTGAGCGACTGGTGGATTCATTTCCGGCGCAGGAAAAAGATCCCGCACGTAATCAACTGGCAGGTAGTTTACGGGCCGTGTTGTCACAAAAGCTGGAAGTGGATAAACAGGAAGGACGCGTGGCGCTGTTTGAATTATTGATTAACACTCCCGCGGTGGGGAATTTGATTCGCGAAGGGAAAACCCACCAGTTACCGCATGTTATTCAAACCGGGCAGCAGGTGGGGATGATAACGTTTCAGCAGAGTTTTCAGCAGCGAGTGGGGGAAGGGCGTTTGTGACGTTGCCATGCCCGATGTGCAAGCTTATCGGGCCTACAAAGGCAATAAACGTCTGATGAGACGCTTGCGCGTCTTATCAGACCTACAATCGCTGCCACATGTAGGCCGGATAGGCGTTCACGCCGCATCCGGCAAGATGGCGGTAACGACTATCCGCCAGGCTTTTAAATCGCCTTAATATCCCTGCTCGAAATAGCTTTCGAGAATAATAACCGCAGAGGCAGAGTCGACTTTGCCTTTGTTGAGCGCCCGATAGCCGCCCTGTTCAAACAGACCGGAACGGGCTTCCACGGTGCTAAGACGTTCGTCATGGAGCTTTACTTCAACACCGAAACGACCATGAATACGGTTGGCAAATTTACGCGCTCTGGCAGTCAATGGTTGCTCGGTGCCGTCCATATTCAGCGGCAAACCGACGATGATTTCGTCCGGCTGCCACTCTTTCAGTAAACGTTCGATGAGGTTCCAGTCCGGCGTACCGTCCTGTGCTTTAATTGCAGGCAAAGGGCGAGCAGTGCCGGTAATGCGTTGGCCGACCGCTACGCCAATGCTTTTGGTGCCGAAGTCGAAGGCGAGTAAGGTTCCACTCATCAGGCGTGCCCTGCCACACCAGGCATGGTGAGAATATCCACACCAATCAGTTTTGCCGCCTCGCGCCAGCGGTCGGCAATCGGCGTTTTGAACAGAATATTCAGATCCGCCGGGGCCGTTAGCCACGCGTTATCGAGAATTTCTTGTTCCAGTTGACCTTTTTCCCAGGAGGCATAACCCAGAGCCACCAATACGTCAGACGGTTGTTTATCGGTGCCGAGCGTTTCCAGCACATCGCGGGAAGTGGTCATCACTGTGTTGTCTGAAATGCGAATGCTGGAAGCAAAATTGGAGGGCGGAGTATGCAAAATAAACCCGCGATCTTCAGCCAGCGGACCGCCGAGCATAACCGGTTTATCCAGACGGATTGATTCATCACGCGGCTCCGGCGTGATCTTCAGCTTTTCCAGAATCCCTTCAATTTTGAGATTTTCCAGCGGCTTGTTGACGATGATCCCCATTGCACCATTGGTATTATGTTCGCAAATGTAGACCACGGAACGACGGAAAATCGGATCCTGGAGAGCAGGCATGGCAATAAGAAAGTGATGCTGTAAATTCATTGTCAGAGGTTCTGTTTCCTGGTTCAAAAAAGCAACAGCGCCCAGTATGCGTGGAAAGAAGGGCGCTGTCACTCAGAGTCTCAACGAGATCCTTCTCGCTAAGGTGGGTTACTGCTGCTGTAAACGTGCTTCGATGGCATCCATTAACATTCCGGTGATCGACACCGGAAACTCTGCTTCAATCTCACGAATACAGGTTGGGCTGGTGACGTTAATTTCAGTCAGACGGTCGCCGATGATATCCAGACCAACAAAAATCAGCCCTTTTTCTTTCAACGTCGGCCCGATCTGACGGGCGATTTTCCAGTCACTTTCCGTCAGCGGACGAGGTTCACCGCGACCACCGGCAGCCAGATTGCCACGGGTTTCGCCCCCCTGCGGAATACGCGCCAGGCAGTACGGTACCGGCTCGCCATCCACCACCAGCACGCGTTTGTCGCCATCTTTAATGGCTGGCAGGTAATTTTGCGCCATGCAGTAGCGAGTGCCATGCTCAGTCAGGGTTTCGGCAATCACGCCGAGGTTTGGATCGCCTTCTTTCACGCGGAAAATCGACGCGCCGCCCATACCGTCCAGCGGCTTAAGAATGATGTCGCTGTGTTTCTCCCAGAACGCTTTTAGCTGCGCTTTATTGCGCGTAACCAGCGTTTCTGGCGTTAAGTCAGAGAACCAGGCGGTAAACAGTTTCTCGTTACAGTCGCGCAGGCTCTGCGGCTTGTTAACGATCAGCGACCCTTTCTCTTCGGCACGTTCCAGAATATAGGTCGCGTAGATAAACTCGGTATCAAACGGCGGGTCTTTACGCATCAGGATCACATCGAGATCGGCCAGCGGCAGATCCTGTTCACCGACGAATGAAAACCACTCTTCGTAGTTCTGCTTCACGTTCAGCGTGCGGGTATGGGCGCGGGCTTCGCCATTGATCAGATACAGATCGCCCATCTCCATATAGTGAAGTTCGTAACCACGACGCTGTGCTTCCAGCAACATAGCGAAACTGGAATCTTTCTTGATGTTGATGTTTGCGATGGGGTCCATCACGATGCCGAGCTTGATCATTATTCTTCTCCGTTAGCCCAAATCGCCAAATCGTACTTGTAGCGCGGTAATGGCGGTGAGCGCAGTTGTCTCTGTACGCAAAACGCGAGGTCCCAACAGGATATCAGTAAATTGATAGCGGGCAGTCATGGCAATTTCATCTGCCGATAAACCGCCTTCCGGGCCAATCAGCAGGCGGACGCGTTCAACCGGTAAAGGCAACGTATTGATGCTGTTACTGGCGCGCGGGTGAAGATTCAGTTTCAGTCCTTCATCCTGCTCTGCACACCAGGCTTCCAGATCCATCGCTGGACGGATTTCCGGCACCCGGTTACGACCACACTGCTCACAGGCAGCAATTGCAATCTTCTGCCACTGCTGAAGCTTCTTGTTCAGACGTTCACTATCCAGTTTAACGCCGCAGCGCTCAGAAAAAAGTGGCGTAATGAGGCTTACACCGAGTTCGATCGATTTCTGGATAGTAAATTCCATTTTTTCACCACGCGACATCACCTGACCGAGGTGAATATGCAGCGGAGATTCGCGATCGTCGAGCTGGCCTTCCAGCACCTTCACTTCCACGCTTTTTTTGCTGGCGCTGGTAATTTCGGCGTCAAAGACCTGGTTGCTACCGTCAAACAATTGCAACGCCTGCCCCGGCCCCATGCGCAGTACGCGCCCGATATGGTTGGCGGCATCTTCGCAAAGCGCGATGTGAGAATGGCTGGTCAGTGGTTCAGGATGATAAATGCGGGGGATACGCATAGTTAAAAATCCGCGTCGTCTCCCCACGCGGTTGTACGCGTGGGGTAGGGGTTAACAAAAAGAATCCCGCTAGTGTAGGTTAGCTCTTTCGCGCCTGGCAAGCGCGTTGCACATACGGGTTATGATTGCCCTGCACCTTCGCGATGCGTTCATCGCGCTCGCACTCCCAGTCGGTAACCGGATACATCTTGTTCCATGCGTTGAACAGCTGCGTTTGCTGGCGAGAGAGTGTCAGGTTGTATTGGTCGCGCATATAGAAGTAGGTGCGCGCAATGGCACCGCGTGCACGCGCTGGTGGTTCGGCAGCTTTTTCTTTGAAATCGACCTTCATGGCGCATTGACCGTACTGGCCTTCGCCGCCATTCCACTGGCTGTACATAAAGTTGCCGCGATCGCCATTCACCTCACCGA
>ENA-ORTM01001737-ORTM01001737.1-human-gut-metagenome-genome-assembly--contig:-NODE-1737-length-21295-cov-3.605791_pt1 | contig 21295 bp, 30 predicted proteins | sample MGYA00241909_ERZ509182 | MGnify/ENA primary metagenome ERZ509182 (study PRJEB26280, sample SAMEA2338855) | human gut metagenome | biome: human gut; feature: human-associated habitat; material: faeces...
ACTTAAAATCCCGTGGGTAGTGATACCCGTACCGGTTCGATTCCGGTCTGCGGCAGTTAAAAACCCTTGATTTTCAATGGTTTTTTTTATTTTGTGTCATACTTCGTGTCATACAGCACCGAAAAGTAATCATTGGCAATTCCGTTTATTTCAGCTTCTTTGCTGGCCATGGTGTGCCTATAAACAGATTTTAATACCCCGTCATTTCCCCAGCCGCCGCGCTGCATGATATAACTGTCCGGTATATTCAGAGCGTGCATGATACTGGCAGAGTAATGCCTTAGATCGTGAAAACGGAAATGAGGAAGCCCTGCGGCCTTTAGAGCACGTCCGAAACGATCAGTAATATTGTTGGGAGTCATATTAACAATTCTACCACGCTTCCCTTCCCATTTCGCTGCAACAAAATCAGGATAATAGATATAACGATCTCCAGCATACGTTTTTGGCTGTCGTATGATCCAGGTATTATCTTCTGTACGGACCATGTTACTGCATACATGGACGGTGTTTCCGGATATGTGCCTAGAGTCAAGCGCACATATTTCGCCACGGCGCATAGGGCCGAAGGCTGCAAGCAGAATGGGAAGCTCCAAATCTTTTCCCTCCACATATTTCAATAAACGGCGCAATTCATCATTTGACGGAACATAGATCTGAGGGCGGATCTTCTGTGGCAGAGACGTGTTCAGCGTAAATCCTGGCCGAAAGATCTTCAAAGTGGCAGATATAAGTCCGTGTATGTTGCGGATAGATTTTGGTGACAGATGCAGTGACTCCAGATTGATGGCCTCCTGTACATCCTCCGGGGTGATCCGGTCAATATAAAGTGGCATTAAAGTCTGGACATAAGATTTTCTTATACGCTTGTAATCCATAATCGTCCTAGGGGAAAGCACATTTTCCCGGGATGCAATGTACTGATCGAGAGCTTCAGAAAAGAGTATGGAACTGTTTTTGGAGTTTTCCTTATCAGCGGCCCAGTCTGCAGCAGCTTTTTCACATTTCCTTTTTCCTTTTGCTGATGGATCATCACAGGTGAAGGAACGATAATGTTTCTTACCGGCATCGTCTGTATAATCGTACACCCTTATTCTCCAGCTTCCTGATGGCAGTTTCTTTGCAGTTGCCATAAACATTCCTCCTTTTGGGTATAAAAAATAGGCTATGCAAGCCCTGGAGGATTGTGGTATAATCTTCTTGTTGAGGGATGATTGTGCCGGTCCTTTTGGGCTGTATAGTTATCTATGTAAGACCGTCTGGTGTTGGTAGCACCGGGCGGTTTTGCTATTTAATAAAAGTATATACTACTTCAAAGATAATAGTTTATTGCGCCAATCTTGTGGAAATCCCATACAAGAAAGCACATCTTCCTCCGAAAGAACTTTTAATTTAGCACTCAAGGTTCGTAATTCATTATTTAATTGCTTGATAACAATACGAAACTCGTTGCGTGATAACATGAGCTTGAATATTATCATAATTGCAAATAAATCACGCTTTCCGTATTCAAATTCATTTCCGTTTATTTTGGGTATATTTAGTTCCACGTGTAATTTCATGTCAACCAGTGGCCTTCTTGTGCGAAAACAATATAAGCGATTACTATGAGCGCAAATGTTTCGAACAGAAGAAAGAAAAGTAAGAATACTGGTTAGTTCGTTTTCTTGTAAATCAAAAATCTTTGCAATTTCTTGCCGTTCTGGTTGTTTCATAAGACTATAAAATTTGCTTATTGTCCCCAGCGTAAGGATACCATTTAATACCCAAAGAGGAATATATCCATGTGTCGTTAAGTAATGTCTAATACTCGGATCAGAAGATCTGCTGCTGATTTGTTTTTGGATTTCAGCAATTAGATTTGAAATATTTTTTGCAGCGTCTCGTTGGGTAGTATCAAAATTTCCGTATTTCAAATAATTATCATGACCGTAACGTTCAGAAAATGAATATGCAATTAAATTTTTTATATTTGTCTCTATTTGAAGAATATTTTTTAAAAATACCGAGCGTATCTTTTTATCAAAAAAGCACAGGTAATAGATTTCGTCCACTGTTGTACCAGGTTTATATTGATCTGGATAAATATTACGTCCATTACTGTCTTTTTCTAGAAATAGCATTTTGTACCCATTGATAAGATTATAGTATCCTTCATGCTGAAGTGAACGTTTTGCCATTCCGCGTAATTCACGTGTTGATAAATCGATTCCGCGCCCTTTTAGTATATCGAGCATTTGATCGTATGTTTTGAAAACTTTTTCTTCCATGTATAAATTCTCCTAGCAAATAAAAAGACCCGGGGCCCGAAGGACACCCGAGTACGTTCCAGATATTATATGCATTTAAGAGAAGAATATCCCTTAAATGTACAATAATAATATCATGCAAAAAGTAAGCTGTCAATAACAAAACTATAGCATGTGGAAAACATGTTGACAACTGTGTGGATAATATTGTTATATTACATATTTTCTGTACTCAGGTAAGTATATTATTGTCAATGTGCGCCCCCCTGCGGAGCAGGGGGCAACATCCTATTAATTATTCAGCGGACAATTCTTCATATTTTTTTAGAAGTTCATCGTATTGCGTTTTCAACTCTTCATACATGGTTTTATAATCTTGCTCTGTTTCATCTTCGGAAGTTCCGGTTTCAGATAAATCGAAAGTGCATTTTGCGTATTCGCTATCAAAATTAAAAATTGGAGAAACTTCCACGTCGATCGGAGAAGAACCAGAACATTCAAAGGTGTCGTAATATTTCAATGTAGATCCAGGCTGGACTTTGGTTAGAGAATCATGATAACCATCTGGAGTGTTTGAACTATAGGAACTTTCCAGTTCGACTCCATCTTGAAAAGCATTAATGGAAAATTCAAAACAGGGAGAATTTGATTCGCTAGAGTTATTTTGATATTCCAGTAAAACAAATATAACATTTTCTTCTGGATTGAGTTCATACCCAACGACATCTACTGTTCCTGTTTCCCCGTCTAAATGCGCCAACGGTTCAGCATAAGCAGTAAGTGCCTGTCCCATAATAACAGTTGCCATCATACTTCCAATTAATAGTTTTTTCTTACTCATAACTCATACCTCTCTTTTCTTTTGATTTTTATTAAAACGCCGCAACGGTTTAATCTGAGATTTTTTCCATTACAATAAGCGTCGGTTCAAAAAAAATTATATAATTGTCAACAGGCGCACAAATACCATAGTGCCTGCGGTACTGCTCCAAAGCATCCATTAGAAACTCTTCCGTTACATCTAGAAAATCTGCGGTATCATGCAAATTCTGGCAGCCGTGTTTGTACGCTTGAATTATGCCGCATAAGCCTACTTTTTTGTTGTAGGCCCATATTCGAGCCCGTAGCTCCTGTTTTCGATTTCCAACAGCATCCAAATCTATAATGTCACCATGCGATGTATAGTAGTGTCCAAGTTCTTCCGCCAAGATGCAAGAACGTTCGGTATCACTTTCAATGTCTTGGCTGATAGCTACGGTTTTATCGCAGTACAGCCCCTTCAGTCTTGTACCAGAGAAATCGTAACGTTCTATCACGCGCAAACCGTCTACAGACGCCGTATCTAATAACTTTTCATACGAATTCAATATGTTATCCTCATAATTTAAAATTAATCTACTAATAGAATAAAGGTACAAAAAAGCAGATTATTTTCTGCTTGATTTTACAAAAGCGGCGAATTCCCGGATTTTATTAAGTTCCTCTTCGGTGTATTCGTCACCATCAAAGTGAGCGGCTATGGTGGTAGGCTCTTCGTTAATACCCAATAATGTGTCCGCAGATATGTTTAGCAAATCTGCAATTTTTTTAATTGTTTGAACATTAGGTTCCCGATTTCCACTTTCGTACAACGAATATGTAGACTTTGCAACTCCAATGCCGTCCGCAACCTCTTTTTGGGACATTCCTTTACTTTCTCTTGCAATTTTTAGGTTTTCATTAAATTTATCGCCCATATTAAAGTCCTCCACTTATTTTTGATTATATATAAGAAATGTAAACGTGTCAACAAAAAAGTTTGCAAAATGCAAATAAAACTATTGACAAGTTTACAAAATGCAACTATACTACAATTAAAGTTTGCGAAACGCAAACAAAGGAGGTGATATATTGTTCAGAAATTTAGAAGCCGAGCAAGCAAGGCTTGGTCTAAACAATACTGACATGGCAAAAAAATTAGGCATTTCCAGAGTTTCTTATGAAAACAAAAAAAAGAGTGGAAAATTCACTACGTTCGAAATTAAAACCATGTGCAAAATGTTTAGATGTAAGTTTGATTACCTTTTTGCAACAGATGAGGAGGTGAGGTAAATGCCAAAAACAAACCTGTGCAAACCGAGAGAGGATCCCAGAGGGAAAGAGCTCAGAGCGATTATCCTTGGCGGGATGGCGCGAAAGGATATCAATACCAAAAAGGATCTGTCCAAGAAAACCAACATAAAAGCAAGCACTCTAAGCGCTCATTTTAATAATCCGGAGGATATGCGCTTGGGAGAGCTGTGGGCCATCATTGATCTTTTGAAACTGGAAGAGCAAGACAAAATTAAAATTTTATAGGGAGGACAAGCCGTGAGATATTATGCAGCAATTATCACCGGGATGCTGACCGGGATCACATCCATGGCAGCATTGTGGAATTGGACAACCATGGATGTGTTGGAGATAGCCGTCTGGGCTGTATTGATCTACCTGGCTGCCATGTGTGCGGTGCTCTGGGCCACAGAGTCCAAAAAGAACCAGACCAGAAAGCATATGAAGCCTCAGATCTATGACCTTAAGGAGGGTGGATATGGAAGATAGGACATTGAAAGATACGCTGGATGCGCTGAGAAGCAGTGAGGATCCTTATGAGCGGGGCATAGCAAGAGGGGTAGAAATCACTATGAAAGCATTGGGACAGTGGACATATGAAGACAATAAAGAAAATAGCCCCGGCGCTCTGCCCAGCAACCGGGACTCAGAAATTATTACAAGGTCATTATAGGCCGGAAACAGGAGGAAGTCAAGATGTCAAGTTTGTATGAATTAACAGATGAATATAAGGTTGTGGAGGACATGCTTTATGATCCGGAAGTGGATGAGCAGACGGTGATTGACACGCTTGAGGCGATCAGCGGGGGGATTGAGGATAAGGCAGACAACTGCGCCAAGCTGATCCGGGAGCTGAAGGCGGATGCGGACAAGCTGGCGCATGACGGACCGGGAGGAGCTGCCGATGGATGTTAGACTGGTGGATGCCGAGAGAGCGGCCCGGCTGAGGAAAGTCGCCGAGGGCCTGATGTGCAATGGCGGCTATGCAGATCGGATCCGCGGATCCGGAATTATGTGGACGCTGGCAGAGCTGGATCTGCTGGATGACATAGAAAACGCCCTGACCGCCGGCAAGCAAAGTCAGGGCACAAACAAATAAACACAGCTGTATTATACAGCGGAAAGGATGAAAATACAATGATCAAGTGCAAAAATAATGTATTTAGCTGCAAAGGTTCCCAACCTGAGATTGAAGCGGAGTTAGTTGTGATCATCAGAGCAACTAGGGAAACATTTGCAGAAAAGCATGGCGAGGAGAAGGCAAAGAAAATGATACATGAATGTATCCGCTTATCTTTTCTTTCTGAGGAAGAATTGGATGCTGAATTTAAAAAAGCCTTAACGGAGGTACTGTTCGGTGAAAATTGATAAACGAGAGTATGAGGAACTGGTCCGGGACAGCGAAAAGCTCAGAGTGATCGAGAGCCTGATCCAGTCTGGAAGATCGATATCGGAAAAAACTATTATGGTGATCTGCGGTTACACCACTGAAAGAGAAAATATAGATGGTACATTTGAAGGATTTACAACACAGGATATTGCTGCGGAGATTTTAAAGGAGATTGAAAATGGAGCAGATGAAAATTAATAGATTGGAAATCGAAAATGTCAAGCGCATCAAGGCTGTAGTAATTGAACCAACGGCCAATGGATTGACGATTGTCGGAGGGAAGAACCGGCAGGGACATATAGGAAATATTATGGGAACTGATCAGTCGTATGTATCCAAGTTGTTAAAAGACGCATGTCAAAAAATCTATAAGGAGAGTTTGAAATAATGAAAATTAATAAAGAAACATTAATCCGAGACAGCGAAAAGCTCAGGGTGATTGAGAGCATGATATTCGCAGGCTACGAGGTGGATAAGAAGATGCTCTTAACAATCTGCGGATACACCTCCGAAGACCTAGCAAAAAACATAGAGGGAGCATTTGGAGAGTGCGCACCTTGCGATACCGCACAGGAGCCAAAGGAGGCTGCTCCCCCCCTAAGCGGAAGCGCATTGACCGGGGAAAGGTGAGAGCATTGCACGATGCAGGCTGGAGCAATGTGAAGATAGCAGATGAGATGGGCTGCGCAGAGTCGTCCATCAGCATGATTTTAAAAGAATACGATGAATGAAAAAGGAGGAGGATTTTGTTATGAAAATCAACGTAGATTTTGAGAACACGAAGGAGATGCTGGAGTTTTGCAGGCTGATTGCAGGAAATGCAGAGCCCGTAGAGGAAAAGAGTAAGCACCAGGCTGAAAGTGCATCCACCAAGCCAGAGACCGTTCCGATAATGCCTACAGCTGTTCCGACAGCACCGGGGCCAGCTCCGACAGCCCACACAGTTGTTCCGACAGCGCCAGCTTCTGTTCCGGTAGCTCCCGCAGCTGCACCGGCAGCAGTCCCAACGTCTGCGCCATCCTACAGTCTGGATGATCTGGCGAGGGCTGCTATGACCCTGATGGACGTAGGGCGCCAGGGGGAACTCCAGCAGCTTCTTCAGCAGTTTAATGTTGCCGCGCTTCCTATGCTGCCGAAGGAGCAGTACGGGGCGTTTGCTACCGCACTTCGAGGGATGGGGGCTCAGATCTGATGGGAGAACGGAAGCATTCTTTACTTAGCCCTTCCGGGGCGCATCGGTGGCTGTACTGCACCCCAAGCGCAAAGCTGGAGGAGCAATTTCCGGACACAACCTCCGCCGCAGCAAAAGAGGGGACGCTGGCGCATGATCTGGCGGAGTTGAAGCTTCGGAACTATTTCTTTGTGGAGAGCTTTGGCAAGCGGAAGCTCTCCGCAGCGATCACAAAGTTAAAAAAGGAAGAATTGTACCAGGAGGAGATGCAGCGATATACCGATGATTACCTGGATTATGTTCGGGGTGCGGCCACAGGATTTTCAGCAAGACCCTATGTGGCCATTGAGCAGCAGCTGGATATTAGCAGCTATGTGCCGGACGGCTCTGGATTTGCGGATTGCATCCTGATCTCCGGGGATGTGCTGCAGGTGATCGATTTCAAATACGGAAAGGGAGTTCCAGTGTCCGCAGAAGGTAATCCACAGATGGCGCTTTATGCGTTGGGAGCCTATGAACTTTATAAGCTGCTCTATCCCATTAACCGGATCCGGCTATCCATCGTACAGCCAAGGATCAGTGACGCTCCATCGGAGTGGGAGTGCAGCCTAAAAGAGCTGTTGGATTGGGGAGCCTGGGCAAAGGGCAGGGCAGAGCTGGCATATAAGGGGGAAGGGGAATATTCCCCCGGGACTGCCACCTGCCGATTTTGCAAGGCGAAAGCTCAGTGCCGGGCAAGATCAGACCACAATGTGAAGCAGGCGTTTTCCATAGACGAACTCCCACCGCTGATCGATGCAGCAGAAGCCGGAAAACGTTTGCTGGCTCTGGAGGACGTTGTGAAATACCAAAAGGATCTTCAGGAGTGGGCCTTGGCCGAGTGCCTAAAAGGAAATGAGGTGCCGGGCTGGAAAGCAGTAGAAGGGCACAGCAGCAGGGAGTGGACAGACATGGAGGAAGCATTTGGGGCTCTGGTGACAGGCGGGATCCCAAGGGCTCTTTTGTTCGAGGAACGTCCGTTGACCCTGGCCCAGGCGGAGAAAACAGTCGGGAAAAAGGAATTTCAGGAGCTGGCTGGAAACTATATCATAAAAGTACCCGGAAAGCCGACACTGGTAAAAGAAGCAGATGAACGGCCTGCGATCACAAATAAACAGTCTGCGCAGGAAGTATTTAAGGAGGAATCAGAAGTATGAATGAAGCGACAACGGTAACAACAGGAAAAGTAAGATTGAGCTATGCACATTTATTCAAACCATACGCTGCGATGCAGGGGCAGGAGGAGAAGTACAGCGTGACGATCCTTGTCCCCAAAACAGATACAGACACCATGGCCCGGATCAATGCGGCCATCGAAGCGGCAAAACAGAAAGGCATTACGGATAAATGGAACGGCCAGTGCCCGCCGATCGTCCCCACACCGGTCTATGATGGGGATGGCGTGCGTCCTTCCGACGGGATGCCCTTCGGGGCAGAGTGTAGGGGACATTGGGTATTTACTGCCAGCGCCAAGGTGGACTATCCGCCGGAAATCGTGGACAAGCAGTGCAATCCCATCATTAATCATTCTGAGGTATACAGCGGTATGTACGCCAGGGTGAACGTAAGTTTCTATCCCTATTCCTTTGGCGGAAAGAAAGGGATCGGCTGCGGCCTTGGCCCGGTGCAGAAGCTGGAGGACGGGGAGCCGCTTGGAGGATCCGCACCGACAGCAGCACAGGCCTTTGGGGCGCCCCAGCAGGTGGCACCGCAGCCGGCTTATTCTCCTCAGCAGCCGGCCTATCAGGCACCGGCGGGGGGAGTAAACCCAATCACAGGGCTGCCATATTAAGCGGGAGGATGTAGATCCTCCCGAAGGAGGATAGAAAGATGAGACATCTAAGCATTGATATTGAGACCCGCAGCAGCGTGGACATTGGAAAGGCAGGGCTGTACCGCTATGCACAGTCTCCGGATTTTAGGATTTTATTGTTTGCCTATTGCTTTGGAGAGGATCCGGTGGAGGTGGTTGATCTGGCGCAAGGGGAAAAGATACCGGTAGAGGTGGTTGTGGCCCTGAATGATCCAAACGTGGTCAAACACGCTTACAATGCAGCCTTTGAGTGGTATTGCCTAAATCAGGCAGGATACAAGACCAGCCTTCCCCAGTGGCGGTGTACTATGATACATGGACTGTACTGCGGATATACTGCCGGACTGGAAGCCACCGGAAAGGCCATCGGACTGCCCCAGGATAAGCGGAAAATGGCAGTGGGCAAGGCGCTGATCCGGTATTTCTGTACTCCCTGCAAGCCTACAAAGAGCAACGGCGGACGGAGCTGGAATGAGCCCCATCATGCCACAGAAAAGTGGCAGCTATTTAAAGAATACTGCGGACAGGATGTGGTGACGGAGCACGAGATCTATAAGCGTCTGAAGGCGTATCCTGTTCCGCTGCAGGAAGAGCGCCTCTGGAGAATGGATATTCGGATGAATGCTTTTGGGGTGCGAGTGGATGAAGAACTGATCCGGGGAGCGCTGATCGTAGATCAGGCGTGCAGAGAGGAGCTGACTGTGGAGGCCAGACAGATCACCGGGTTGGATAACCCAAACAGCCCGGCTCAGCTTATGGATTGGCTGCGGGATGAGGGCGTAGAGACGGACAACCTGCGTAAAGAGACGGTGGAAGAGTTGCTGAAAACGGAGCACACAGAGAACGTCCAGCGGATGCTGCAGATCCGGCAGCAACTGGGAAAGACATCCATAAAAAAATATGTGGCCATGGATGTGGCTAAGTGTGAGGACGGACGTGTCCGGGGGCTGACCCAGTTTTACGGAGCCAACCGGACCGGACGCTGGTCCGGGAGACTGGTGCAGATGCAGAACCTTCCGAGAAACTATTTAGGCACCCTGGATGGGGCCCGGGAGATCGTAAAGAAGCAGAATTATACCGGACTGAAGATGATCTATGGAAATGTTCCGGATACGCTTTCCCAGCTGATCCGGACAGCTTTCATCCCGGCGGAGGGACGCAAGTTTGTGGTAGCCGATTTCTCTGCTATTGAGGCCCGGGTGATCGCCTGGCTGGCAGGGGAGCAGTGGGTAAATGAAGTGTTTGCTACCCATGGAAAGATCTACGAAGCAACCGCATCCCAGATGTTCCATGTACCCATCGAAAAGATCGTAAAGGGGAACCCGGAGTACAGTTTAAGGCAAAAAGGCAAGGTGGCCACGTTGGCCCTGGGCTATCAGGGCGGTGTCAATGCGCTGATTGCAATGGGGGCTTTAAATATGGGGCTTACGGAAGAGGAGCTTCCGGATATTGTCAGCCGGTGGAGAGGCGCAAATCGCAGGATCGTGGATCTGTGGTATGCAGTGGAACAGGCTGCGGTCACTACGATGCAGACAGCTATGCCCCAGGCGATCCGGGGACTTTTGTTCTCCCTGGAGGGGGATCTGGTCTACGGACAGTGTTTTCTTACGGTGCAGCTGCCATCCGGGCGGAAGTTATATTACCCCAAGCCGTTCCTCCAGGAGAACCGGTTTGGGAAGCTGGCGGTCCACTATTATAACGTTGGGCAGCAGAGCCATAAGTGGGAGGTAGACTCCACCTACGGAGGAAAAATGACAGAGAATATCGTGCAGGCAATCGCCAGGGACTGCTTGGCGGAGACCCTAAAACGAATTGATGAGCGGGGGCTGCAGGTGGTGTTCCATGTGCATGATGAGGTGATCATTGACGCACCCATGGAAACGACCGTGGAGGAGATCTGTGATCTGATGGCGGAGCCCATTCCCTGGGCCCCAGGGCTGATTCTAAAAGGGGCGGGATTTGAAAGCAGTTATTACATGAAAGACTAGGAGGATAGGGCGATGTTGAACAATCGGAAGCTGCAGATCTGCAGCGCAGGAAGCAGGAAGGCCACCCATTGGCCGAAGAATAGCATCCTCTGGTCTGAATTTGTAGAGAAGCTAAAAACCCCGGTGCGGGGGACGGAGACTTATGAGCAGTATCTGGCCATGTCCAAGGCCCAGCAGGCAGAGTTAAAAGACGTGGGCGGATATGTAGGCGGAACCTTTACGCAGGATCGGCGGAAAGCCGGCTGCGTAGAAGGCAGGGATCTTTTCACCCTGGATCTGGACAATATTCCGGCAGGACAGACAGAGGATATCCTGCGCCGGGTGGATGGACTGGGCTGTGCTGCTGTTGTGTACAGCACCAGGAAACATTCCGGCTATACTCCCAGGCTGCGGGTGGTGATACCTGGGGACCGGACGGCCACGGCGGATGAGTATGAGCCGGCAGCCAGAAAGATTGCATCTTTGATCGGGATAGAATTTTGTGACCCGACTACTTTTGAGAACACCCGACTGATGTACTGGGCCAGTTGCAGTGCGAATGCAGAATTCGTATACCGAGTATTCGATAAGCCATTCTGCAGCGTGGACGGCATCCTGGGGATGTATGGGGACTGGACAGACGTATCCTGCTGGCCCCAGGTTCCGGGTTCTGAAGCCATTGCCCGCAGACGCCTGGCAAAGCAGGAGGATCCCACAACAAAAAAGGGCGTAATCGGGGCATTTTGCCGGGTCTACAGCATTACCCAGGCAATGGACGCCTTTATCCCAGGGATATATGAAGAGACGGCAGTTCCAGGTCGATTTACCTACACTGGAGGCTCTACCGTAGGCGGAGCCGTTATATACGATAACGATCTTTTTCTCTACTCTCACCACGCTACAGATCCGTGCTCCGGGCAGTTAGTAAATGCGTTTGACCTAATCCGGCTGCATAAATTTGGGGATCTTGACGATGAATCAAAGGAGGGGACACCGGTTAATAAGCTGCCCTCTTTTGTGGCCATGAGCCGCCTGGCAGTGGGGGATGAGCAGGTATCTGACCTGATCACCAGAGAGCGGATGAATCAGGCGAAACAGGCATTCTCTGCCGCTGGACAGCCGGCTGCTGAACAGAGCGGCGAATATGACATGAGCTGGCTTGCCAGGCTTACGAAAGACGGGAATGGAAATTTTGAAAAAACAATCAACAATGCGGTTCTGGTGCTGGAGAATGATCCGCTGCTGAAGGGGAAGATCGTAACAGATGAGTTTGCCAGCTGCGGCATGGTGATCGGGAAAGTACCCTGGAGCAGAGAGGACGGACGGAGACGCTGGAAAGACTCTGACGATGCTGGATTTTACCGGTACATGGAAACCTTTTACCGGATCACGGGGAGAGAAAAGCTGGATAACGCCCTTTTGATCGTCAGCAGCGAGAACCGGATCAATGACGTCCGGGATTATCTCCAGGGCCTGAAATGGGACGGAAACCGGAGGATAGAAGGCCTTTTATCAGAGTACCTGGGGGCAGAGGATAACGCCTATACCCGGGCTGTTATGCGTAAGTCCCTTTGTGCAGCAGTGGCCAGGGCTATTACCGGCGGCGTGAAATTTGATTACATGCCCATCTTTGTGGGTCCCCAGGGAATCGGGAAAAGTACCTTTTTGAGGATCCTGGGGAAGTCCTGGTTTTCTGATTCCTTAACCACCTTTGAAGGGAAAGAGGCGGCGGAGCTGATCCAGGGAACCTGGTTAAACGAGGTCGGAGAACTGACCGCATTTACCAAGCAGGAGACCCAGGTGATCAAGCAGTTTCTAAGTAAGACGGATGATATCTACCGGGCGGCTTACGGCCGCAGGACAGACAAATATCCCAGAAGATGCGTATTCTTTGGAACCAGCAATGATGCAGAATTTTTAAAAGACTCTACCGGGAACCGGAGATTTTGGCCGGTGGATGTGGGTATTTACGAAGCAAAAAAATCAGTATGGGAGCAGCTGCCGCAGGAGGTAGACCAGATCTGGGCAGAAGCGTACACCTACTGGCAGATGGGGGAAGGACTGTATTTGTCAAAAGAGATCGAACAGATGGCGGAGGCAGCGCAGGAGGAGCACCGGGAGAGCTCCGGTAAGGAAGGGATCATACAGATATTCCTGGAAAGAGAGATCCCGGAAAACTGGGAGGCTATGGATTTGATGCAAAGAAGAATGTTCCTTCAGGGAAACGCCAAGCAGGGAGAAGGTGTAGCATTAACACAGAGAACTATGGTGTGTGCCGCAGAGATCTGGGCAGAATGCTTTGGGAGCGATCCAAAGTATCTGGGGCGTCGGGAGAGCATGGAGATCAATGCAGTGTTGTCCGGGATGCAGGGCTGGCAGAAGATGCGGACGCCCAGAAAATTTGGGGTGTTTGGATCCCAAAGGGGATTTGAACGGGTAAAACCGAAACCTACAAAGTTCAGATAATTAACGTAGATTTTGCGTAGGCAGGCCGTAGCTCGGTAGTTTGTAGTTTTTACAAGGTTACATTGCTTCTACACATAACGTAGCCACAAAAAACATTGTAAAATCAACAAAAACTAACTATTAACTACATAACTACATTAATTATATATAAATAAAAAAATAGATAATAAAATAATACCTAAAACGCCTAATTAAAGGTGCACATACACGTGTGTACGTGAGAGAAGTAGGAGGGGCGAAGATGAGAGAGCGAGACATTGAAAGGATCCTGAGGGAAGAAGTAAAGAAGCTGGGCGGTAGAGCCTATAAATGGGTCAGCCCCGGGAATGATGGGGTGCCGGATCGCATCGTGATATTTCCCAATCGGGCGCCAGTGTTCGTGGAGCTGAAAACAGACACAGGCCAGGTGAGCAAACTGCAGCAGGCACAGATCGACCGACTGAGAAAACTGGGGCAGTGCGTGAAGGTTGTGAAGGGGATCGATGGCCTGAGCCAATTTTTCCAGGATCTGGGACTTACAGAAACCAGCAAAGCGCTGGACTGCAAATACGAATTGTAGGAGGAGAGCTGTGAGATTTGTACCACATGCGTATCAGGCGCACTGCATAGGTAAAATCCTGGAACTGAAGAAGCTGGGGCTATTTTTGGATATGGGCCTTGGAAAGACGGTAACGACTCTGACGGCTGTTCGGATCCTGAAGTATGACCGCTTCGAGGTGCGCAGGGTTTTGGTGATCGCACCAAAGAAGGTTGCCCAGGGAACCTGGAGCAGGGAAAAGGATAAATGGGATCACACAAAGATCCTGCGGATATCACAGGTACTGGGCAGTCAGGCAAAGCGGATCCGGGCACTGAACACACCGGCAGACGTTTATATCACAAACCGGGAAAACGTCTGCTGGTTGGTGGATTATTACCGGAATGACTGGCCGTTTGACATGGTGGTTATCGACGAGTCCAGCAGCTTTAAGAGCCACACGGCAAAGCGGTTCAAAGCACTAGCCAGCGTATCCGGAAAGATCAACCGCCTGGTGGAGCTTACTGGAACGCCATCCCCGAACAGCCTGGATGATCTGTGGAGCCAGATCTATCTGCTGGATGGCGGAGAACGGCTGGAAAAGCGGTACACACATTTTAGGGAGCGCTATTTTGAACCGGGCCGAAGAGGGGCAGACGGGATGGTGTACGATTACAAAGCCAAGCAAGGGAGCGAAGAGAGCATCCTGCAAAAGATCTCGGACATCTGCATTTCCATGAAGGCGGAGGACTACCTGGAGCTTCCGGATCTGATCGTCCATGAAGTTCCGGTGGTATTGGATGGCAAAGCAGAGAAAGCGTATCAGGAAATGGAGCGGCAGATGGTTTTGGAGCTTCCGGAGGATGAGGATGTGATCAGCGTAGCCAGCGCTGCTGCACTGAGCAACAAATTGTTGCAGCTGGCCAACGGTGCTATCTATGACGAGGATCGCCAGGTGCACGAGGTTCATAGCTGTAAGATCGAGGCCTTTCTGGAGCTTTTGGAGTCACTTGGAGGTAAGCCGGCACTGGTCTTTTACAACTTCCAGCACGATAAGAGCCGGCTGCTGCGGGAGCTTGGGAAGACAACTCTTCGTGTCCGGGAGCTGAGCAGGCCACAGGACGAGGACGATTGGAATGCAGGAAAGATCGATGTTCTTCTGGCCCACCCCGCCAGTGCTGCATATGGGCTGAACCTGCAGCAGGGTGGAAACCATGTGATCTGGTTCGGTTTGACCTGGAACTATGAGCTGTACTCCCAGGCAAACAAGCGTCTGCACAGGCAAGGACAGACCCAAAAGGTGATCATCCACCATCTGATCTGCACTGGGACCCGAGATGAAGATGTGATGGCGGCGCTGTCCAGAAAAGAGGATGTGCAAAATTGGGTGATGGAGAGTTTGAAGGCAAGGATCAAGGCGATTAAGGAGGGAAAGTAACATGGACGTGGCAAGATACATAAGAGCATCGGGAAAGCCAACTGGGCAAACAGATGCAAGGAGGCGCCAGATCTGCGAGGTGCTCTGCCAGGGCTGCGGAGAAAGGATCTCATCCGCAGATGCGGAAGGCGTAGAGTATGTAAAAACGAAGCGGGGAACGGAGTTGTTTTTCCATACACGCTGTGCAGGAGCGGTGTGGGGGCATGGAATTGTTTAGGGGGGGGGTATAACATGCGATACACAGAGAGCCACTGCGGGGTAGCAGTGATCAAGGATAAATCAAAAGACAAAGAAGCTATGGAGCGCCTGGCACGGTTCGAGGAGTGTGCAGGAATACAGAGCAAAATTTGTGATGACTACTGCGTAAACAGAAGCATCGCCGGAGGCAGGATTGATATTTTGGATGAATTTTGTAGCCATTGCGAGTTGGCAGGACTATTGGGATTGTTGGAGGAGATGCAATGACAGAAAATGCAATGACAGAAAATGATGAAAAGAAAGAGTTTCTCTGGGGATACCGGAAAGCAATCCGAAAGCAGAAGCAGATTGAGGATGAGATCAGGCGGCTACGCTTGGATCGGATCTCTCCAAGTTTGGTTCAAGATGGTATGCCCCATGGATCTGGTGGCGGTGATCTTTCCGGATATGCTGTTCAACTTGATAGCCTACTGGAGGAATTGAGAAAACAAGGAGAAGAGTGTATCCGGAAGCGAAAAGAGATTGTTGTGAAGATTGAGGAGATCGGGAATGAGACGGAAATATTGTTGTTACGATACCGCTACATAAATGGGATGAAGTGGGAGGATATTGCAGAGCGGATGGACATTTGCTGGAGATATGTTATGCGTTTACACGGAAAAGCTTTGGCGCATTTAAAAATATAAAAGATGTCATGTTATGTCATACTGTACCTATGCTATAGTGTATGTGGGATGAGTGACACAAGAGGCCGCTTCTCCTCCCCTATCCCCTTAAGAAACGGCCTCCGGGTGTTACAGCCCGGATGCTGATTTTGCCGGTTCAAGGTGATACCTCATAAGACGGACTCAGGCACGAGGCAACGCCGCAGGAACCTTGCTGGCGTATGCGGAGTATAGCATCAATGGCAGATGCACAGGGTCGCGCCCTGGCTTTCTGGTTCGACTCCAGATGCTCCGCTTTCCCAGTTACACTCCTAATATTTTTAAAATGGCACCCCTTTGCGGGTGTCTTTTTTTCGTCCGATTTTACCAGATAGGAAGGTGAGGTGATGGCAGGTTATGATAACATAAAAAATCACGGATTTGATAAACGAACAGCGGAAGAACGGCGGGAGATTGCCATAATTGGAGGAAAAGCATCCGGTGAGGCAAGACGTAAAAAGGCGGATTTCCGACACACCTTAAATCTTCTTTTAACAGCGAAGATAGATAGCGATGAATGGACACCGTTCCTGGAGGCACTTGGGTTAGATAGCACGCTGGAGAGTGCTGTGAATGCTGCAATGATCCGTGAGGCGTTATCCGGTAATGTGAAAGCCTATGAAGCAATCGCAAAATATTCCGGTCAATCTCCTGAGCCGGATGAAAATATTCGTAATCGCGAAGCTGATACGGAGCTTAAGAAAGCCAGAAAACAGGCTGTTACCGGCGAGAATGAGAGTGCAGAAGCCATTGAGAAGCTGGATCAGATATTGAAAGGGATTTACGACAATGCAGTTAAGCAGCAAGCAGAATGAATATATCATAAATGCTACGCATCGCTGGAACATTAAATCCGGCGCGGTGCGCTCTGGGAAGTCTTATGTGGATACTGCATTTGTTATTCCATTTCGGATCAGAGAAAGAGCAGGACTGCCAGGGTTGAACGTGATCCTTGGCGTGTCGAAAGAGTCTATAGAACGAAATGTGCTACAGCCGATGCGCGAGATTTACACAGATAAGCTGATCGGTACGATCAATAACCGGAATATAGCGCGGATCTGCGGAGAAGATGTGTATTGTCTCGGAGCAGAAAAGGTCAGCCAGGTTTCGAAAATTCAGGGATCCAGTATCAAATACTGTTACGGCGATGAGATTGCGAAATGGAACAAAGAAGTATTTCAGATGCTGAAATCTCGGCTGGATAAGCCGTATTCCTGTTTTGATGGTTCCTGTAACCCGGAACATCCAACGCACTGGCTCAAAGATTTTCTGGATAATGTGGATCTGGATATTTACCTGCAGCGCTATACGATCTTCGACAATCCATTTCTGCCGGAAGAATTTGTACAGCAGCTTTGTAAAGAGTATGAGGGTACGATCTATTATGACCGGCTGATCCTCGGACTATGGAAGCGCGCAGAAGGAGCAATTTATAAACGATTCGCGGATAATCCGGACGCGTTTCGGTGTCGTGTGGTAGACGAGATCGGCGAAGAAGCAGATTGCAGACAGTTCCGGAAAGAAGATATCGTATCCATTGAGATCGGTCTTGACTTCGGCGGCAGCCAGTCGGGGCATTCGTTTGTTGCCAGAGGTTACACGGATGATTACAGAGATGTGATTGTCTTGAAATCTAAGAGGGTTATGGCGAAGGATGAGAATGAGGAGATAGACAGCAATCGGCTGGACGAGCTCTTTTGTGCGTTCGTGGGTGAAGTGATAGAAGAATATGCGGTAGTATCCAAGCACGGCGATTATATAGACTATTGTAACGTAGAGTCGGTGTTTTATGACAATGCTGAGACCGTGTTGGGGAATTCTATCCGGAATGCGATTGAAAAGAGATATCCGTGGATATCTGTAAAAGGCGCTAAAAAGTGTGCGATCAATGATCGGATCAGGTGCACCGTCAGGCTTATGGGGGCCGGGCGGTTTTTTATTACCGGTGACTGTGATAGTTTAAAAACGGCATTATCAGATGCTGTCTGGGATAAGGATGTGAAAGATCGAGATGAGCGTCTTGACGATGGCAGCACGGACATAGATAGTCTGGATGCGTTTGAATACACGATTGAAAGAGACATGAAGTATCTGATTGAAGAGGTGCAGGATGTTTGATTTAGTTAGAAAAATATTCAGGGGGATTATGCAGATGTTTAGCAATACCACTCTAAAAGGCATAGTTGGAAAAGATGTTGCACTTTCCGAAGCGATGATTGATGCGATCAATAGCTGGAAACAGATGCTGAATGGGCAGGCAGACTGGATTACAGATAATGTAGAGTCTATCGGAATTGAAAAAGGGATCTGTCGAGAATTTGCGGATGCTGCGCTGGTTGAAATGGAGACCAGCGTGAGCAATGATCGCCTGGATAAGATTTATCAAAAAAATATTGTATCCCTGAACGAAAATATGCAGCGTGGCCTTGGCCTTGGATCCTTTATTATTAAGCCGCTTTGCGGTGAGACTGCGGAGTTTGTAACAGCAGATAAGTTTGTTCCGATATCGTTTGCAGACGATGGAAAACCAAATGACATCGGATTTCTAACTGTAAAACGAGTTGGAGAGTCTGATTATTATACACGATTTGAGCGACACTATTTTGTCAATGGCAATCTGACTATTGAAAACAAATGTTATCATTCGCAGACAGAAAACGATATCGGCCTGATCTGCAGCCTGGAAGAAGTACCGGAGTGGGCGAACATTGATCCAGGACCTGTGAGCTATCCTGGCATGACACGAATGGCATTCGGGTATTACCGGAACCCAATCAAGAATGATGTTGACGGATCACCCTGCGGCGTTTCGATTTTTGATACTGCGGAGGGCAGGATCCGGAAAGTAGACTTGCAGGCAGCCCGTTTTGACTGGGAATATGAGTCAGGAGAACGTGCAATTCATGTAGATGATCGCGCATTGCGTAAAGATGATAGATCTGGCCGGATCAGGATGGCAAAGCTGAATAAACGTCTATATCGTGGATTGAATATTGAGGACGGTAAGGATAAAGAGCTGTTGCGCGAGTATTCGCCGGAAATGCGGGACGAGGCATACAAGCGTGGCTTGGAAGAGTATAAGCGAGAGATTGAGTTTGTTGTTGGCCTGGCATACGGAGATCTGTCGGACGTTCAGACGGTGGAGAAGACTGCAGCCGAGGTCAAGGCATCAAAGCTTAGAAAGTATAACCGCGTAACCGCAATCCAGAACAATCTTTCTTCTTGCCTGGAAGATTTTGTGGCAGGAATTGCATTCTTTAACGGGATGTATAGATCCGGGTATGAGTTCAGCTGTAAATTTAACGATTCTATCCTGACGGATGAAGAGACAGAGCGGCAGCAAGATCGAATAGATGTGTCCATGGGAGTAATGCAGCCATGGGAATATCGCATGAAATGGTATAACGAGGATGAGGTGACCGCGAAGGCCGCGGTACAGCAGCCCGCAGAGGTGATTGAATGACGCAGGGAGAACTTGAAAAAATCCCTTTGAAGATCAGCGGTATTTTTTCAGATCTGGAGATCCGTATTATGACAGACATTGTGCGGCGGATCCGTGAGAATGTTTTTTCTACGGCATCGGCAGACTGGCAGATTACGCGGATGCAGCAGCTTGGAAAGTCTGAAAAAGAAATCCGGCAGTGGATTAAGCAGGCGCTGAAAGCATCGGATGCGGAGATTGAACAAATATTTTCCGACAATGTTTATGAACAGTATTATGGCCATGCAAGGGCGTACAAGATTGCTGGTATGCAGCAGATCCCTTTTGATGATAATGAGTCGCTGCAAGAGCTGATTGAGGCTGCGAAAAAGCAGATCAGCGGGGAATATAGGAACTTAGCAGGATCTATGGGTTTTGCGCTGCGGGGAGCAGACGGAAAGATCACTTATTCGCCGTTGATGGATTTTTACCGGTCAACAATGGATAATGCTGTTATCGACATCCATTCTGGTGCATTTGATTATAATGCAGTGCTGAAACGCACTGTCAACCAGATGGCCGCATCCGGTTTGCGCTGGGTTGATTATGACTCTGGGCATCGCAATCGCATCGATGTGGCAGCCCGACGAGCGCTTATGACTGGTTTTCGGCAGGTACAAGGGTTGATAAACGAGCAGGTGGCTGCTGATCTTGGAACGGATAGCTATGAGGTGACATACCATATAGGTGCCAGACCAACGCATCAGCCCTGGCAGGGACGTGTCTGGACAAAGCAGCAATTAATTGATGTCTGCGGCCTAGGTACCGTGACTGGTCTGCACGGGGCGAATTGTTATCATGATTATAACGCATTTGTTCCTGGCGCTTCTGTCCGTACATATACGGATGAAGAATTGGAACGCATGATGGCGGAAGAGAATATGCCGAAGGTATATGCCGGTAAAGAATATACCACATACGAAGCATTACAGCAGCAGCGCAAGATGGAAACGGCAATGCGCGCGACCAGGCAAAAGATTAAGCTGCTGCAGGAAGGTGGCGCGCCGGATGCAGATGTGATCTTGCAGAAAGCCAAGTATCAAGGGCAGATGCAGAACTATAAGGATTTCTCGCAGAAGATGAAGTTGCCGGAACAGATGAAGCGTGTTTATCAGGATGAGCTTGGAACTGTTGGAAAAGGCGTTTCTTATTCGTTGAAAAATGCTGCTGGAAAGGGTATAATCGAGGTAGATAAGATTAAGCTAAAAGGAATACCAGGTTCCATTACTCAGAAAACAGGGCGTCAAGGCGGCGTAGAGAGGAATTACTACGGCTTGGATGGACGCCAGGAAAAGCAGGTATGTAATAATAATCACGGTAATGCGAAAGCACATCCATTTGGCAAGCACGGAGAGCATGCGCATGATTATATTTATGATGATGACGGGAAACTGATGGACAGACCAATACGGGAACTATCGGAAGAGGAAAGAAAGGAGAATGAAGACATCTTATGAGTGTTAAGGAACTGAGAAACCATATCGAGAATCTGATTTCAGATCTGGAGTTTTCTTACAAGGGAATAGACGGCTCTATTTGTCCGATCAACAACAATAAGATATATCTTTCATATGGGGATAGCAGTTATGAGGCAGAGAGCATTGAAACGGCGATGAAGATGAGATTTATTGATGGACAGTCGCTTGAGAGCATAGGAGAAAAGCTAAAGTTTTATTGATACCACCAGTCAGAAATGACCGGTGGTATTTTTACATAGTATGGGCTTTAGCCTGTTGAAGGCATTGGAGTTTTTCGTGTTCCGAAAAATGGA
>ENA-ORTM01001740-ORTM01001740.1-human-gut-metagenome-genome-assembly--contig:-NODE-1740-length-21240-cov-42.614161_pt1 | contig 21240 bp, 17 predicted proteins | sample MGYA00241909_ERZ509182 | MGnify/ENA primary metagenome ERZ509182 (study PRJEB26280, sample SAMEA2338855) | human gut metagenome | biome: human gut; feature: human-associated habitat; material: faeces...
ATTACTTCTGGCTGCGTTCAGATATCACCGTGAATGAGATTGAACTGACGATGAATTCGTTAATTGTCCGCATGGGCCCACAACACTTTTCTGTTCTCTGGCATCAGACAGGAGAAAGTGAGTGAGTTCCATGCTTGAGATTTTTTTCCCGCTTTGCGCCGCTGATCCCATCCGTTGGCAGCGCCGTACACCCGACGTGGAGCACGGCATCTGGCCTGACGTCGCCGACGAATATCTCCAGCAATGGCTGCAAACAGACACAATTCGACTCTATATTCCCGGCGAATGGATCAGCGTCTGGCAGGTTGAACTGCCTGATGTGCCTCGCAAGCAGATACCGACGATTCTGCCCGCCTTGCTGGAAGAAGAGCTGAACCAGGATATCGATGAACTGCATTTCGCCCCGTTGAAAATCGACCAGCAACTGGCAACCGTAGCTGTGATTCACCAGCAGCATATGCGCAACATTGCGCAGTGGTTGCAGGCAAACGGCATCACCCGCGCTACCGTCGCGCCGGACTGGATGTCCATTCCTTGTGGGTTTATGGCTGGCGATGCGCAACGGGTTATCTGCCGCATCGATGAATGCCGGGGATGGAGCGCCGGGCGGGCGCTGGCTCCGGTCATGTTCCGCGCACAGCTCAATGAGCAGGATATACCGCTTTCACTAACCGTGGTCGGCATTGCACCGGAAGAACTGTCTGCATGGGCTGGTGCGGACGCCGAACGCCTGACCGTTACGGCTCTGCCAGCCATTATCACTTATGGCGAACCGGAAGGGAACCTGCTAACAGGGCCGTGGCAGCCTCGTGTCAGCTACCGAAAACAGTGGGCGCGCTGGCGGGTGATGATTCTGCCGATATTGCTGATTCTGGTTGCGCTGGTAGTGGAACGGGGCGTGACGTTATGGAGCGTCAGCGAACAGGTGGCGCAAAGCCGCACCCAGGCGGAGAAACAGTTCTTAACGCTATTCCCGGAGCAGAAGCGGATTGTGAATTTACGCTCGCAGGTGACGATGGCGCTGAAAAAATATCGCCCACAGGCTGATGATACCGATCTGCTTGCCGAGTTGTCTGCGATCGCCAGTACCCTGAAATCCGCATCACTTTCCGACATTGAGATGCGTGGTTTCACCTTTGATCAAAAACGCCAGACGCTTCACCTCCAACTGCGGGCTGCGAACTTTGCCAGCTTCGACAAACTGCGTAGCGCACTGGCGGCAGATTATGTTGTGCAACAGGACGCGTTACAGAAAGAGGGTGATGCGGTTTCCGGCGGCGTAACGTTGCGGAGGAAATAACATGTTACGCGATAAATTTATTCACTATTTTCAGCAATGGCGTGAACGCCAGTTAAGCCGTGGCGAACACTGGCTGACACAACACCTGGCGGGACGTTCTCCGCGTGAAAAAGGCATGTTACTGGCAGCGGTAGTGTTCCTGTTTAGCGCCGGATATTACGTTCTCATCTGGCAGCCGTTGAGCGAACGGATTGAGCAACAGGAGACGATGTTGCAGCAGCTGGTGGCGATGAACGCGCGACTGAAGAGCGCCGCGCCGGATATTATTGCGGCGCGAAAATCCGGCACGACAACGCCAGCACAGGTATCGCGGGTCATCAGCGACAGTGCTTCGGCGCATTCAGTGGTCATTAAGCGAATAGCCGAGCGCGGGGAGAATATCCAGGTCTGGATAGATCCTGTGGTATTTAATGATCTGCTGAACTGGTTAAACGCACTGGATGAAAAATATGCGCTGCGGGTGACACAAATTGATGTCAGCGCAGGTGAGAAGCCTGGGATGGTGAATGTGCAGCGACTGGAGTTTGGGCGGGGGTAGGTATTGCCATTTCCTTAACCCCACCTGATAACCCTTAGCCCAATGGTGAGTGCGGAACTGTCAAACCCGCTCACCGGGCTGAGTTTCGATGTAGCAAGAATTATCTCCCTCCAGACCACCACGGAATATTCGGTAACACTGAAGGAACCTGTTTTTCACCATGTAGCCTTCGTTAATCGACACCTTTCTAAGACTGTAAAGATGCTTAAGTGTTTTGACACATTATGATTATTAATAGTTGTAATAAATCATTGAGTAACAATTGATAGGTCAAAACATATAGGATAATTCTTATGTGATCTGTATTTTGTGTAGCCTGGAAATTAGTAAAATTACTGGAGATAATCAGAAAGGGAATTTCAAATAAGCATAATAATTTCCAGGGAAACTATTCGTCGATTTTAAGAAATGTCTGCTCAGGTATATCTACTGAGGGATAATGCTGGCTGTAACGCTGGTTAAAATAAATGCACAAAATAATCAAGATGTATATTTTAATTGACGAAAATAATTACTCACAGAATTATTAATGGGGCTTAAATAACACCGTTTAAATGTGATGTAAATCACAAATGTGACTGTAAAGAGGGTGCTGTAGATATAAATAAGAAGTACATGAGTGAATTTTAAATAGGGAAATAGTTTCTCGCTAAACAATTTATTGGTAATCAATCGCATGCGTTCTGGTTTGAAACAGATTGCAGGTATTGTTACGCATAAAATCCATAGGGGGTATTATAATCAAGTAGTTAACAGTAAGAACAAAAAATAATTTCCTGAGAAATTAACTCTACATTCTAAAACGGCCAGTTTTCTGAAATTACCAGAAGACCGAATACATTCATGCCTGAAGAATGGATTAGAAGAAACGAGACGGAAATAGATCTATTTATCCCTGCGGAAATAATTTCTGCTGAAATTTTTTGCGGCTATTAAAAAGGTCAAACCGTCTGAGTAAATTTTATCCAGTTACAAATAAGCATTACCTCCAGTGTATTGGTAGCTGTTAAGCCAAGGGCGGTAGCGTACCTGAAGAGATTAGGATCACATCATCAAATGGCAAGAAGTGGATTTGAAGTCCAGAAAGTCACCGTAGAGGCATTGTTTCTACGAGAAATACGAACACGCTTTGGTAAGTTCCGTCTGGGATATCTGTGGGCGATTCTCGAACCCTCTGCGCATTTGCTGATACTGTTGGGCATTTTTGGTTACATTATGCACCGCACGATGCCAGACATCTCATTCCCGGTGTTTTTACTTAATGGCCTGATTCCCTTTTTTATCTTTAGCAGTATCAGCAAACGTTCTATTGGTGCTATTGAAGCGAACCAGGGGTTGTTTAATTATCGACCAGTAAAACCCATCGATACGATCATTGCACGAGCACTGCTTGAGACACTGATTTACGTTGCTGTCTATATATTGCTTATGCTTATCGTCTGGATGGCAGGTGAATATTTCGAAATTACAAATCTTTTACAACTTGTGCTCACCTGGAGTTTGTTAATCATTCTTTCATGTGGCGTCGGCTTAATATTCATGGTCGTTGGTAAGACTTTCCCTGAAATGCAAAAGGTCCTGCCGATACTGCTTAAGCCGCTGTATTTCCTCTCCTGCATCATGTTCCCTTTACACTCGATTCCAAAGCAATACTGGTCATATCTACTCTGGAACCCATTAGTGCATGTCGTAGAGTTAAGCCGCGAGGCTGTTATGCCTGGCTATATCAGCGAAGGCGTGAGTCTGAACTACCTTGCAATGTTCACTCTGGTCACCCTGTTCATCGGTCTGGCTTTATACCGAACGCGTGAAGAGGCAATGCTGACATCATGATTAAGATTGAAAATTTGACGAAGTCATATCGCACGCCAGCGGGTCGACATTATGTCTTTAAGGATTTAAATATTGAAATCCCTTCAGGAAAAAGTGTTGCCTTTATTGGTCGCAACGGAGCGGGTAAATCAACGTTACTGAGAATGATTGGCGGCATTGACCGCCCCGACAGTGGAAAGATCATCACTAATAAAACAATATCATGGCCAGTCGGCCTTGCAGGTGGATTTCAGGGAAGTTTAACCGGACGCGAAAACGTAAAATTTGTTGCCCGGTTATACGCGAAGCAAGAAGAACTAAAAGAGAAAATTGAGTTTGTCGAAGAATTTGCCGAACTCGGTAAGTACTTTGATATGCCGATTAAAACTTACTCATCCGGTATGCGATCGCGTTTAGGCTTTGGTTTAAGTATGGCATTTAAGTTTGATTATTATATCGTCGATGAAGTAACCGCAGTCGGTGATGCCAGGTTTAAAGAAAAATGCGCTCAATTGTTTAAAGAAAGGCATAAAGAGTCTAGTTTTTTAATGGTGTCGCATAGCTTGAATATTCTTCATGATTTCTGTGATGCTGCATTGTACTTAGGAAAAAATAATCAGATATGGTATTTTAATTCTATTAATGACGCAATTAAAAACTATATTAATGAGTGAAAAGGTTAGGGTTTGAAATTAAAATGCTTACAGCCATTATCCCTGTTGATTTAAAAAGAAGGCCAAATGACATAATTAAAAAATCAATATTTATGTCAAAAATGGCACAAGAGAGAAATATTAAAATAGTTTTCGGGCATAATAATAGATTTACAAAGTATGATTATAAAATAGTTAAGGAGTTACAAAAATATAATAATGTTAAGATAAACTCATTAACTAATCGTTCTGATTCAATTAATCCATCCTTATTACGTAATTTTGCTTTCGATTTTGTTGATACTGAATATATTATATTACTTGATGTCGATATTTATCCAGACTTTGAATTGTTTGAAAAATATAAAAATAAAATAAAAAAAAATATAAACCCATTTTATGTCATCCCTTGTTTATATTTGACTAAGTACGGCTCGGAGTCTTTAAAAAAAAATCGCTCTATTGATTCAATTAAAAATAAATATTTTGAGTTTTCCAGGAAGGAGTTTTTACATTTGGCTAACCCATCTTCTATAACAATTCTACAATCAAACGCCTTTAAAAAAATTAATGGTTTTGATGAGTCTTTCAATGGTCATGGATATGAAGATTTTGATTTTCTTGTAAGGCTATACCTACATTATGTTATGTTAGAAAAACCCATTGATTTTTTATTAGATGTACCTTCACGATCACCTTTATTTGTAACAGGTTTTAGAAAATACTTGGGAAGACATTGTTTAGATATCTTATTAGATAAAGATATTGCTTTTCATTTATATCATGAGAAGGATAACAACGACGCATATTATACTAAAAGAAAGGATAACTATAATATTTTTGTAAAAAAACACAAGCATAATATTTCTACAAAAAAATATATTGATGAAACTTTAATAACATTATTTATTTCACGGTGTTATGAAAGGGGACTTAAAATACAAGACTATAGTGTATATTTTGAAAATAAACCTGGGCATATTGATAGATTTGACACATTAAAAAAACGAATAAAGTTTTTGTTACACTAATAGTACAACCAAGGATATTTTATGAAAATCAAAAAAATAAAAAAACTTTTAAGAGATCCTAAAGCTTTCATTAGAGACTCAAAATATATTAAGATAATGCATAAAAAAAATAAAAACGATATCGGTTTTATTGTAATTTCTGAAAATCATGAGCTTGCTATAAAGTCAATTAATAGTATATCTGCGGCAAATAAGTTTGCGTCAACATCATCACCGTATGTTTCTATAATTACACATGATATACAGTTAATTGCAAAATCAATTAAAAAAGCAGTGTCTAATATTGGTTCTACATATGTAAAATTATTGGTAGATGGCGATGAAATAAAAAAAGACTTTATTTTTAATTTTATTAATTACGATGCTGGATTATCTACACATGAGATTATACAACATTCTTATACAAATGCATCAGGTGCTAATACAATAGATAATTTAATATTAAATATAAAAGGTTCTTCAAGTGCTAATGGGGTTGATAACAAAGAATATCTTCTTCCTTTACTTTCTTGCCTGATTTTCAAGTCGGATTTATTGTTGAGGACAAAAGTGTTGTCTTTATATGATAGTCAATCAAGTGAGATAACAAATGTATTGAAAATATTTAATGAGTGTGATGGTCTTGAACGGGCATTATTCATTGATAATATTTTCTGTTACAACTCATCTTTAATAAAGCTTGAAGAAAAATTTGTAAAAATAACAAAGGATAGCAATGCCTTTATATGTTTTCTTTCACAAATAGAAAGTATGAAAATAAATGAAAAATCGGCATTTTTAAAAAAAACGATTATTTATGCGATGCATAATTTATTTTTAATCATTCTTAGAAATAAAAAAACAGATGAACTATTATCCGAAAAAGAAAAAATAATAATAAAAGAAAAGCTTATTAATATTTTGACGTCAATAGGAGATGAATCTTTAAGGGCTTTTTCTGCAAAAAATTATAATCATGTACATAAAATAGGATATCTAAAATTAATTGGAATAGTAGCGGAAAAAGAACTTTGCTATATAGAGGATGTTAATAGTTCAAAAAATAGTATAAAATTAAAAATTGCATCACAGTTCGATACATTACCCAAGTTAACTTTAAATAAGAAAATTGTAATACCTTTCACAGCCAAGATAAAAGAGCTTACAATTTTTGATATAAACTTTGCATATGAAATATATTTGTGGTTTGGATTTAAATCCCAACACCAAGAATTATCTATAAAAAATAATATTAAAACTGAAATAATAGCATTGGGAAAACGCTTTGATAAGCTAAAACTAGAGACTGCAATTAATAGTTTTGAACGAAAAAATAAAATAACAAACATGCTACCGATCAAAACAAAGCTGTTAAGATATGTGTCCACATTGCCATTTGTTGCAAAAAAATTTGAAAAAGCATGGCTATTTATTGATAACGAAATAAGAGCAGATGATAATGCGGAGCATTTTTATCGTTATGTTTCAAAGGTTCATCCTAAGGGAAAAATATATTTTCTTTTAAATAAAAAATCTGCCGATTGGAAACGGCTTAAAAATGATGGCTTTAAATTAATTAAGTTCGGAGGTTTCTTTCATAGAGTTTTATTAATAAACTCTCAATATCTTCTTTCATCTCATGCTAATCCAGCTATCGTAAATTATCTTCCGCGAAATCATTATTCCGATATAATGAAATACAAATTTGTATTTCTCCAGCATGGTATTACTAAAGATGATCAATCAGAATGGTTGAATAGCCGTAAAATAGATTATCTTGTTACCGCATCGACGTATGAATATGAAGATATATCAAGAAGAGGTCGATACCGATATACAACGCAAGAAACAGTACTAACAGGGTTCCCTAGATATGATAATTTAGTTAAAAATACTATATCTAAAAAACAAATCTTAATTATGCCTACCTGGAGGAAAGATCTTGCTGGAGAGCTTCAGAAAAAAAGTAGTAAACGTGTAAAAAATCCACAATTTAGTAATTCCATTTTTTGTGAGATGTGGGGTGGTTTTTTAAGATCTGACAATCTAAAGAAAGCATGTTTCGATAAAGGATATACTGTAATTTTTTATCCCCACCCTAATCTTGTTGATTATATTGAGGATTTGAATATACCTGATTATATAAAAATAGGTGATTTATCTACAGGAAGCATTCAAACTGCTTTTAAAGATGCTGATTTGCTTATAACAGATTATTCATCTGTAGCATTTGATATCGCTTATATGAAAAAGCCTATTATATACTTTCAATTTGATAGTGATACTTTTTTTGCCAGTCATTCTTATTCAAAAGGGTATTTCGATTATTATAAACTTGGTTTTGGACCAGTAGTTAAAGACATTGAGATGTTAAATACACAATTATTGTCCATATTAGATAGTAATTGTGTTATATCTCCATATTATGAAGAGCGGATAGACAATTTTTTCCCTTATAATGATCGTGACAATTCCTCTCGCCTATATGAAATATTGAGTCACGCAATAACACAATCTTATGATGTTAATACGCTGTTGGATTATCTACATTTATTTACGCATCAACTTGACATAAATAGTATTATATTTATATTTAACACATTTAGTGTGGAGTTGAACAGTATACCTACCAATTATCATGAGCGTTTACTTGGTATATTTGAAGGATTGGATTTTATTAATATTGAGATTGAGTGCTCTGAGTTTACTAAGGAAATAACGTCACTTTCAAATTCATTGTCTATAAGAATTGCACCAAAAGAAAACCTCAAGAAATTTAATGTTGGTGATGATTTATCCTGCTATTCTAATTGGATAGGTAGAAAACAAGAAAAACTGATGCGTGCTTTTCAGTCTCCAGAAAACAGCCGATTAATAAATTATATAAATAGTATTAAAATATTCTTATCAAATTATACCAAACATGCTTATTCACAGGCGGTTTTGATTTATGAGAAAGAGTTACTTAGTTACAAAATACCATTAAGCTCGCGAATTACAAAAATTTACATTATATCATTAGTTCGAAGTGATAAAATTAATGCGGCTATTAATATTATAAAAAAAACACAGTTAGATAACATAGATAAGCATAAAATTCTTATGGAGCTTTATGATTATCATGCTCCCATTCATAAATCTGCTTTGGATATAGAATGTTTAATGCCTACAGATAATGGAAAAAAAGAAGCTTTGGAAGCCTTCTTAACATTGAGTAAAACAATTCCAAATGATTTTTATTTGAACTTTAATAATGTAAATGAAATGCCATATATGGTGTTGGAGTATTATCTCAATAATCTATACTATAAAAAACAATATGCGGATTTTTATTCTGCGCTCAACAGAACGACAAATAAAGAGCACTATCTGGATTCAATAGAAAATACTTATAGATATTTAACTACTGTTTTCAAATTATTAGGAATTGATGTTTTCATAAAAGAGTTATTCCATAAGTATGGAAAAGAAAATCTTGTGAAATCTTTAGATGAATTATTCATAAAAAATAATAATTCCGATGTGGATGTTTTTTATAAAATAATAGAGGGTTTAATTTCTGAAGAGTTATTTTCATTTTCATGTGCTGAATTATATGGTTACATTTTATTTTTCTCACAAAAAAAACGTCGTGGATTGGCAAAAAAATTAACAATTTTGGCATTTGCTAAAAGTCATCAAGATTATTATATTGAAGATATGCATTGGAATGGTAAAAATGATTATAAAACTTTACTCAGAGCTGTCTCAGAATTTAATGAGATAATGCTTGATTTAGAACGCATGAATTGAGTTTCAAACATTTCCTAATGCTTTTCCTGAACCACCTCTCAGGAGGTGGTTTTTGCTCATCAACTAAAATAATATAGTAATTTGGAGAATAAATGTGACTCATGTAAGTTTTCAAAATATCAACGGCTATATAGATGACATTCGTTATTGTGTCGCTAATTTTGATATTGAGCTGGGTAATTATAATATGTTTACACCAAGTCAACTTAAAATGAAGGGGGATAATACTAATAAAATTTATCTTAAGGGTAATAAAGTTCCAGATGGAATAGATCTGATTTTTACAGAAAAGGCCAAAAACTGTAATGTTTTTATTGATGATGGTGTTACAGCCAAATCAAGCAAAATATCATTAAAAAATGATAATAACTTTCTTTATTTAGGTAAAAATACGGCACTTAATAAAGTTAACGCAGTTTTGTTAGGTCGTGGCGATTTTATTATTGTTGGTGAAGGTATATCCATAACATCAAACAATATTTGGAGTACTGGTTATAATTCAGGAAAGCCTAATAATGGCCTAATTATCGGCGATCATTGTCTTATAGCATCGGAAGTGATCATTCGGCCAGCTGATGGGCATTTAGTCATTGATATAGAAACTGAACAGCAATTGAATATATCTCATAGACCAATTATTATTGAACCTTATTGTTGGATTTCACAACGAGTATCTATTCTAAAAAATGTTCGCGTAGGTGCCTGTTCTATTATTTCTTTAGGTTCAGTTGTGACAAAATCTTGTGAAAAATTTAGCTCGCTTTATGGCGTCCCAGCAAAACCTATTCCATTAGATGGGAAAATGTGGCTACGAGGTCCTGGAAAGGAAGCAAAATTAATTCAACAGTATTATAAAGAAAGGTTTTATAATAAAAACAACTAATTGTACTATTACATGTATATTTATATATTGTTTGTATATATGTTATTAATAAATTTTAAACAAATGTATGAGTGTGCAATAATAAACCGCATTAACCTGGGTCTTCATCAATAAATACCCCCGAAACTTCTTAAACAGTTTCATATCCGGTTTAAAATCGGCCTGCCAGAACTGGTGCAAATGCCCTTGATACGTCAAGCCTTTGATGTCGTACAGGGCATTGCCCATCACTTTGAGTGGTTTGTTATGAATCAGTGCAGAGATCCCCGCCGTACTGTTAATCGTCACCACCGCTTTTGCGTGGCGTAATAATTCCGGCATCGGGAGATCGTGCACATAAATGACTCGCTCACCTAAGCCATATTCCTTACTTAGCCGCTTAATTAATGGTCGATAGAGTCTGTGACCACGATCCATCGGATGATGTTTGATCACCAAATAGCTTTCTTTCGGCGCTTTACGCGAAAATGAGTACATGACTTCATTAATATAGTCACGCACATCGTTATAATTGCTGTGGTTACGAATCTGACTATCATTATATACCTGCAAAACGGCAAGATAATAACGCTGGTCCAACTCGTTCATTAACCTCGGCAATACCTTACGCTGTGTTACCTTGTAAAGTTGCTTGCGCCAGTATGCACGAACCCAGCAACGAGCCTCATACCAGGGGGAAAACGATTTATGGTGGCGGTAGCGAGGGAACTCATGGCGGTAATGCCAGCCCATCAGGTAATACCACATCGCATGACCTATACGTTTCATCGTTGAAGGTTTTAAGTTCTCAACGTGCGGCGTAGGCATATCTGGTAACTTACGATAAAAATCCGGATCGCGCGGTAGCGATGAATATGCGTTTACTCCGCCTTCTTCAACGGTAATAAATTGCGGGCGTAAATATCCTTCCTCAAATGCCAGAAAGCGGATCCCTTTCGACTTTGCCCACCGTTTTGCTTCTTTGTGCAATGGGCGGCAGTCACCAAAGCAGAGGATGGTATCAAAGTCATATTGCCGGTGGAGATCCCGTAACCATCCGGGGAACTCTTTCGGCGTTTGGTAGTAAGCCAGGTATTGTCGATGGCGGCAGTAAAAACGATCCCCACCGTTGAATACAACGTTCACAGCGTTACGGCCTAATGACTCTAACCATTCGGCGACGTTATTGAAAAAAGGTCCCATCGGCCCCTGCAATAGCAGATATTTTTTACCGGATAATAAAACGGTTAGTGCATTACCTTGCATAAATAATTTGCGTAATAGTCAACTATGAAATTGTTTAGCCAAATCTGACCTTGCAGAACATAATTAATTTGCGGTAATAGCGTATTACCCGCCCCGCTTTTTTTCGGGTAATAAACATCGGCTTGCGCGGCGTCTTGATTAAATATTCCGCAGCTTCTTCTACCGTAATAGGTTGTAGCCGTGTTGGGTGGATATAGGTTGGATAAACAATCAACGCCTGATAGATCAAATCTGCTAACGTTAATTTTTGCTCGCGGCGCGGGCAGTGATGTTCATCGACGGTTAAACCCCAACCGGCATAGAAGGGCAGGCCGTAACAATGTACGCGCTTGCCATGTAATAATGCTTCAAACCCCGACAGCGACGTTATGGTATGCACTTCATCTGCGCGCTGAATGCATTGAATAATATCTGCGTCCAGTGCCTGATAATCAGCAAGTTCAGCAATCTGTTCTGCCGGAATATCGCCCTTGCGATTCCCCACTAATACATCCGGGTGCGGTTTATAAATAATGTAGGCGTGCGGATTGCGCTCGCGTACTGTGCGTAATAACTCAAGGTTGCTCTTAATCGAGACAGTGCCTGTTTTAATAGAGGCATCGTCCTCTACCTGACCTGGCACCAGGATAACTTTTTTATCTTTGGCTTCGGCTGGTAGAGAGAAATCGGCTCCCAGGTTGTACTTACTCAGTTTGCTTTCAACCAGTCGCTGGCGTAATTTTTCAGCTCGCATCTTCTGCGCCAGCGTTAGCTGGCTATGATTCAGCAGCACTTCCAGATCGCTGGGGCGCGTGGCGTCATAGTAAATACCGCGTTTATCCAGCACCAGCGATAGCGGCGGCAGCAGGTCAGAGCCAAGTCCGGATGAACGCAGAAAACCATCTTCCATTCGCCATAACGGCAGTGATTTTCGCTGCGCTTCGGCTCGCCATTGCTGTTCTCCCTTTACACCCCATACCACGCAGGCGCTCGCCGCAGTACAGCGACGTGAAAAACTCAGCCGGTTTGTTGCCGTTTGCAAGAAAGGTTTCAGGATCGCTGACTTCCACAGCGTTAAGCCTGGCGCCCATAAATAACCATTACGCTGCTGCTGATGGTTGCGCTGTAATTGCAGCCATTGCAGCACGGTAAATAGATCGCTTACTTCTCCCGTTTGCGGATCGATATAGCGACAGTAACGCAGGTATGCAGCGGCAAAAAGTTCCTCCAGCGTGGCAGAACCGCGTCGGGCAGATAACAAAGCGGACTGCGGATGACGATCGTCGGTTAAGCCCCAACCTGCATACCAGGGCTGGCCGAAACATGTTACTGGTTTTCCTGCCAGCAAGGCTTCAAAGCCGTACTGGGAGGTCACGACGTAAACCCGGGAAACGTGTTGCAACAGCGACTGCGGGCTGACATTCTCGGCAATTAAACGTACTCGTTGCGTGGCGCGCAGATCGGCGAAATAACCTGTTTTCTTTCCTTCCAGTACATCTGGGTGCACCTTCACCCAAATTTCGGCTTGAGGATTTTCCGCCATCGCGGCTTCCAGCATGGCAGCAAACTCATGCGGGCCAGCATTGCCATACGTCACTGACATATCATTAAATGTCTGATCGACAACCAGAACGATGTTTGTACGTTCTGACTCATCAGCCACAAACGTAGGCGCCAGATTATATTTCGACATATCCCCGGTCACGATGGTGTGCATCGCTTCTCTGGCCTGGCTTATCAGAGCTGTATTTCCGGCTTTATCCTGTACCAGTTTCTCCAGCGCCGAAGGCTTGCTGGCATCGTAGTAAATGCCACAATCATCCACCACCAGAGAAAGCGGCGGCTCGCCATTGACGCCAAGATCCAGCGAACGCACAAATCCATCTTCCAGACGAATGACGGGTTTTCCCGCTGCTTTGGCGATGGCGACTGGTTTCGCCGCGCTGGGACGATGTCCCCACACGGCGATAGCATTAACTTCTTGCGGAACAGGGCGCAGCAGAGAAAGTTTCTGGCACGGTTGCGCCAGAAATTTCTCCAGATGCGGAATACGCCAGATGCCAGGCGAGTAAATGCCAATCATGCGTTTTCAGCCAGTTCCTGTGCCATCAGGGCGCGCACTTTTTCCAGGCATGCTGGGGTGTCGACGCCCGGACCGGTTGCGGCAACCTCAAATGTGCGGATGTTGATCCCTGCGCTCATCAACCGCAGCTGCTCCAGTGATTCTGCCTGCTCTGGCATGGACTCCGGTAACTGGCTGTAGTTTTGCAGCACATCGCGACGATAAGCGTAAATACCGACGTGTTTCAGGTAGCGCGCTTTTTCAGCATTTCGCGGATACGGAATAGGCGAACGGCTGAAATAAAGCGCATCCTGGTGGGTATTTACCACCACTTTTACCGTGCTTGGCTCGGTCGCTTCTTCGGCAGAAATCGCGTGGCATAGCGTTGCCACTGGCAACGCGGGGTCATCACGCATTCCTTGTAACAGCGTATCTACATCCCGCGGGCGAATCATTGGTTCGTCGCCCTGCAGGTTAATGTAGATATCTGCCTCGACTTTATGCATCACCTCGACCAGCCGATCGGTGCCGGATTCATGATCGTTGCGCGTCATGATGGCTTTCCCGCCAAATGCCTGCACGGCCTTTTCAACACGCTGATCGTCTGTTGCCACCCAAACTTCCGCAACGCCCGCCACCTGTAACGCACGCTCGTAAACATGCTGGATCATCGGTTTACCAACAATATCGAGCAGTGGCTTACCCGGCAGGCGCGATGAGCCATAACGAGCCGGAATGACAATAACTGCTTTGCTCATTTCAACTCCTTACAAAGACAGAATCACTTTTGCACCCACCGCCAGCTGATAGAGGATGGTGGAAATACCACGGGTAACTTCAATGTTTTTCGATTCATATTTCGGCAGAACCATAATCTCATCGCCCGGTTTGAGTGAATCCACATCTTCTGCGTTGACGGCAGCACCGTTCTGACGAATGACGATAATTCTGGCGTTACCCGATTTCTGCGTCAGGCCACCACATTTCTCGATGTAATCCTCGGTGGTCATACCCTTCTGCCAGCTCACCGCGTTCGGGAACAGCACTTCGCCATGAACCATAACCAGCGATGTTTTCTCCGGAATATTGATGACGTCGCCATCTTCAAGCAGAACAGAATCAATATTGGATTCGTTGAGGATCACTTCACCTTTCGGAACTACGGTGCGTGCTTTCGCCACAAAGCGGCTGATCAGTTGCGCTTCCTGCATTCGCAGGCTGGCTTCTTCTTTGGTGGAGGACTGGGCAGAAAGTGATGCTTCCTCCAGTTTTTGCAGCGAGAGATTCAGCATCTCTTTCTGACGCTGAGCTACTGATGGGCGATAAAGCTGAACCGCGTTCATCTGCGACATGCTGTTCGGGCGGACTTTTTCCAGAACCGCACGCATAGTGGAACCATAAGGCAGTACCATGGCATGTTCACCGGAGTGTGCGCCTTCAACCCGCACCTGAATGGTGCCGGCATAGCGGTCAGTGCTCACGATTAAGGTATCGCCATTTTGCAACATACGGCCTGGCGCAGAACTGATCGGATAGTATTCGCTGCGTTTTTGCAGCCCCTGTTTACGCATAATCGTAATGTGAGTCGCGCCAGGCTTAGGGCGCGCCCAGCTCAACGCTTCCGTTACGGGAATGCTGCTTTCGCGGAACTCAAAGTCGTAGCTGTTAAAGACATCGCCCTGAACGCTGAAAGTATGCTGACGCGGCCCGACGATGATGGTGTCACCATCGGCGAACTGCGAAAGCCCCAGTTTGCCGTTCAGCAGGAAGTCGTACAGGTTGACGTTGGAGCGCACGCGGTTACCGCGCTTGACCACAATATCAACGTAACTTCCGCGCTCTGGATCAACGCCGCCAGCCTTGATCAGATAATTGAGTAACGAATCAGACGTCACACCGCCATACAGACCAGGATTACGCACAAATCCGGTCACGTACACTTTTACTGGCTGCGCCTGTAATAAGGAGGCGTAGACGTTGACGTTGGACTGGTATACTTCCTTCACTTTGGATGTGACCAGGGCATTTAACTGACTATTACTGACGCCAGCAACTTTCACCGGACCAACGTTCGGCAGGAAAATATTACCTTTAGGATCAATCTGTAACGCACCATCAAAGGTGAACGCACCCCATAAGCGGACCTGAATGCTATCGCCCGGATTCAGAATATAATCAGGGTTGAATCCTACCGTCGCACCGCTATCCGCGCTGGTGCCGTTGAAAAGTTGAGCACCAAACATACGGCTCATGACCACCGGCGGTGCGGGCGGCGGGGTATTGTCGAAGCCGCTCATGTTTTGCGTATCCGACTGTTGCCCGTTCAGAATACCGGTAAGCGGCGCGGCTCCTGTCAGGTTTGGGTCAGCGTTAATATCAATGGCCGCGCTGGCCTGCGCCGCGTGACAGGCGGCAATCAGTAAAATTGATTTAAATAATTTCATCACAAACTCATTCAGCGACAGCGTTAGTCTCGGTGATCTTCAATAACAGCCAGCAACAGTTTCAGGGTGCCGAACAGCAGGCAGCACACCAGTAACCAGCAGGCGATCAAATAAGGGATATTTGGAAAAGAGGATTCCTGCGGCAACTGTGGCGAACTGATCACTGACAGCACCTTGAGCTTACGAGCCGCTTCTACACGGGTCTTTTCAATGGAGGTCAGGGTCAGTTTGTACAGCTCGGTGTTGAACTCTACTTTTGATTTGATTTCTTCAAAATCCACCGCCATACGGTTTAGCTTGTCACCCTGCGGCGCTGTGATTTTGCTTTTTTCTTCGTCAATTTGTGCCTGCAATGACTGAATCGCATTACGCGCACTCACAACTTGCGGGGCGTCCTCACGCAGATACGTCAGCAAGTTCCGCAGGTCCGCTTCCATCTGGATCTTCTGGCCCATCAGCGTATTCACTAACGTGCTCGCCGCCTGTGCCTGTGCCTGTGGATCCAGAACGTTGTTGTTGTCCTGATAAGAGAGCAATTCCGCTTTGCTGGCGTCCAGACGCTGGCGTGCCTTTTCCATCTCCGTTTCTGCAAAGGCAAGCTGGTCACGCGCGATGCGATGTGACATCTCATTGATAAAGCGCTCTGACTCTTTCAGCACGGTCTGGTTAAACTTAAGCGCAAACTCCGGGCTAAAGCCCTGCGTCTGAATATTCAGTAATCCGGTTTTATCGTCATACGAGACGTTGATACGGTCCTTGTAGTACTTCAGGAAGCCTTCTGCGGTTTCATCCTTGCTAAGATGATTAAGAAAATCGAGCCCGCTGTGGCTAAACGCTTCACGAAAATTTAGTTGCTTATCCAGCGCCGCCAGCATATCCGGCGAGTTGATGTACTCTTTCAGATACAACGCATCTTCTGCGGAACTGGGGTTAGAGGCACCCAGAAGCAGACCAAAATTCAGGCTGCCGCTGTTTAAATCATCCGAGCGTTTAATGGCGACTTTCGACTCGCTCATATAGCGAGGCTGGCTGAAGATAGCCAGATAGATCAGCAGCACCGCCATCGGTGCCAGAATGATGATTTTCGCCAGGTGTTTTTGGATATCTGCCAGTGAGATGGCAGACAGACGAGCACGCATCCAGGATACGGCAGACTTCACTTTTATCAACATGTAACGATTATCAAAGTTTCAGTGGGGCGCAAACTCAATGAGAGACTAACCTCTCGAACCCCGTTGCTTAATTAGTCGAAAATGCGCACAAGGCCAGTGACTTTATTTGCCTTGTTGGTCACCAATAACGTTGAGACGCGGTGCTTTTGCATTTTTTCTTCCGCTTCAATGATCATGGTGTCTTCCGGTAGCGTCAGCGGTTCACGTGTCATCATCTGCGCAGCCGTAGCGGATGTCAGAGAATCCTCTTTTTCCATAAAGCGACGCAGGTCACCGTCGGTGATAATGCCCGCTAGCCCACCTTCTGCGTCTTCTACCATCACCATTCCCTGGCATCCGCTGGTGATACGTTGAATCACGGTTTTAAATGACGCATCCAGCTGTACCGCAGGAACATCATGCTGCATGACATCAGCAACGCGGGTCAGCAGGCGACGACCTAATGAACCGCCCGGGTGATAGCGCGCAAAATCATTCGGCATAAATTTGCGTTGGTGGATCATGGCAATCGCCAGCGCATCGCCGATCGCCATCGTCAGCGTGGTAGACGTTGTTGGTGCAAGATTATTCGGGCAGGTTTCATTTGCCATGTGGAGTTCCAGCACGGCATCAGCATTTTTCGCCAGCGTGGAATTTCCATTATTGGTAATGGCGATAATTCGGTTGCCGAAATTTTTCAGTGAAGGAACTAGCTTGAGGATTTCATCCGTTTCACCGCTGGCAGAAATAAGGATCAGAAGATCGTAAGGCGTAATCATGCCCAGATCGCCATGGAAAGCTTCTGCAGGATGAATAAAGAAACTAGGCGTACCCGTAGAGGCCAGCGTCGCTGACATTTTACGACCGACATGCCCTGATTTACCCATTCCCGAAAGAATAACGTGCCCTTTACAGTTCATTATCAAATTAAGGACACGCTGGTACTGCCCGGAATCCAGTTGTTTAGACAAGTTTTGTAATGCTGCGCCTTGTTCTGCCAGAGTCTGGCGAACAGAGGTAATTAGATATGGATCGATAGTACTGCTCTGGTCATCAGGTAAATGTCTTTCAGACATATCAGCTCCTTTGCACGGAAATAATGCCACAGTCACAACAAACCCGAACCCACTATAATTTATTTATGCTAAATCAATGGGTTGTAACAAAGTTTTTAATGAATATAAAACCATGGTCAGTCCATGCTTATATGCAGGACTTATCACCTTCTTATTAAGTCGCAATGTCTCATGGAGGTGCGAAGATGCTGCAATATTACAGGCGAGAAGGGGAACCAAATTTTGCCCACCTATTTAACACACACCTACATTATGAACAAGGAATTTAGGATTTTTATCATTTATTAAAATGTTTCCTACTTGACTATTAAACCAAAAAACAATTTATCAATTGATTATTTCCTTGTAAAAAAAGAACGTATGACCATGTTATTAATAAATAAAACACGTAAATAATGGTGATGTTGTTTTGTGATTAACTATTTAAGAGCGGCATAATAAACAGGTTGACAATTTCTATGTAAAGAAGAGGAAAATAATAAAATTTTAGCGGTGACTATTGAATGATATGATAGTTGTGATGTTGATTATTTCTGGTAATGAATGCGGAATTAAATCTGGCCGGATTGTATTTTTGCTATATCTGTTTTTCAGGAGATTATTATTAAATAGAAAAATAACAGTGGTGATTATCTCCGGTTGAGCTGGAGTCACGTATGCCAGCGAGTGCTTTCTTCCGGGCCTTCCTTCACTTCAGATAAAGAGCCTATGGAAAAGAGGCAATCATCAGGCTCTTTTTGAGTCATATGCGCCGATAATCAACTGTCTTGAACGTAAAAATTATGGAGCAACATGATGCTACGATTCATTTCACTCTTCGTTCTTTCTGAGCATTGCGTTCAGGATGGTCAGCAATTTACGCATACAGTCAACCAGCGCCACTTTTTTGGTTTTTCCGGCTGCTGGCAGATGCATGTAAAACGCCTTTATCACCGGATTAAACCAGGTTACCACAAGCGCTGCCATGTGCAGGGCTGCTCTTGCCTCCGTACGCGCACTGGCGTCGTTCGGCCAGCAGATATGTGTGGGATAACAGGGATGTTATGTGAACTGAACTGTGTTTTGTTAGCGGGGGATGTTTATTGATGATTCGGGAGTGTTTAAGACCTGATGGCGTTATGCTCCCAAGTTTATTTTATATAAAGATCCAAAAGCAAAAACCCGCCTTGTGGGCGGGTTCTTTAGAATAGTGGTGCCGGACTCGGAATCGAAAATTTCTTTTATCATATTAATATAATTTGTTTGGTTTGATTAAAAATGTACCCTCAATTATACCCGCAGTCCCTTTTGATATCGAAAGGGAATCACACTCGGGATCAGGCTGAGAGCACAGAAGGAAAGTACCTGGCTATTATATCGTTAATTCTGTCAATCAGTTCCAGCCTTTTGAAAGTGATGTGTGCAGATCCCTTCTTAAAGTATTTAATGATGAACATCTCGTCTTCATAGCGCTCTTTACCCTGAACGGACTGGATGTGACCATCCAGACGAATAGTGATGTTTTCCCGGTTGTCGGGGATCGGTTTGCCGCTGAACAGATGTAGCATTCTTTCCAGGTCGACGAGTCGGTCAGTCTGTTGCCCGGTGATAAGATGAAACCCCCACCGGTCCCACCTCACCAGGTTGTTGACGATAATTTTACTGCCAAATTTGCAGGGGCAATTGGTTTTGTAATTCCAGCTCAGTCCCCTGAAGACGTTGATCACCCCTCGCTCAAACACCTCATCCTTATTCTGGTGTAGTTGTTCAAATGTGATCAGAATGTTCGCTTCACTGATTTCCGGAAAATTATCGTACTCCAGTGACCGGTACCATGTATCACGGGCCTGTGCATCCATTAAGGAAAGCATCCCTGAACGTTGCATCAGGTCACGCCAGATTTCGCGATCGAGATTGCGTGTGATGGCTTTCATTGCGGTTTCCGGTTTCTCCATCAGCCAGCAGCCGCAGCGAAAATCCTGTTTCATGGCCCAGCCCGGGGCGGCTTTACCGCCAATACTTTCTGTCATTGCTGATATTTCAGCCAGTTGCCGGATAAGTGTGTCGATTTGCAGCAGTGTACTCTTTCGTACAGCCAGAATGTGGCGGATACTGGTTGAGCAGATAACGTCCGTATGCCCGGTGACCACTTCCGGACGGGAGATTGTGATGTCTGACGTTATCGGTTTCCCTTTTGGTTTATAAACGAAAACGCCAGCCCTGTTCAGGCTGACGTCAGTGGAATGAAGTATGGTGAGTGATATTTACCGGTTCTGGTGCAGAAGCTGCAGGTGACGAAGAGTACGGACATCCTCCCGGGCCTGTTCGATACAGGGCAACAGTGCTGCCGAATCCGTTTTATCCTCATCGTTGTCAAAGATAATTCCCGATTCGCAGTCGATATTGTCCTGCAGCCACGCAATGAGGATATCCAGCGCTGTTTCAGTGGTTAATGGCATCACGCTCTGTATCACTGTATTGTCTTCCGGCAACTGATGAGGGCTGGCAGAAGTCGCCGGTGTTTCGGTAGCGTCACGTTCATCCACCACGCGGAGTGAATAACCGTTTTCAGCGACCTTGTTAATCAGTTCAATGAGATTAACACCATCGACGTCAACGACAATTCGCCCCATGTTCAGCGCCTGCACGTTAACGCTGTCGGCTTCCAGCGTCAGGGCCAGTTTCATTGTTTCGCCTCCGGATGCTTACCCAGAGTAATGTTATTTACTGTTCGGTAATTGTCGCGGGTCATCAGGCCGGTCGCCCTGCGAGCCCGGAGGATATCGATGCTGTTTATTAACTGAGAGCGGGTACAGGCGCTGAATCCCGGCTGGTCGGTACGCACCAGCGCGTATTTTTCCACGAGAAAGTTCACCGCATCACACAGTGAAATGCCTGCCTCAATATGCTGCTCAATCACACGTTCATCAGCGAACGGTGTGTCATTCAGTGTGAGGCCGTAATGCTGGTCCAGCAGTCGGGTGAGCAGTGTATGCCAGATGGTGACGGGAGACGGGCAGCACGATGCCTCCCGTACGTGTGTGTCAGGTAATGTTTTCATCTTAAGTTCTCTGTAACTGGTAGTGCTAAAGGTGAGATATTCGGGGTTATGAGGTGGTTGCGGGTGCCAGTGTCGGATAAACAGCCATATAAACGTAACCACAGGAGCCGAGGGTGTCGGCTTCACAGGCCAGCCCCTTCGCATACAGTGTCACGGTATGCTGATGGCGGGGATTCAGTTCACCGCTGGTGAGCATGAGCTCCAGTTGTTTCATCAGCAGCGGAAAGGCCTGGTCCAGGTGGTACGCATCTGCAT
>ENA-ORTM01001742-ORTM01001742.1-human-gut-metagenome-genome-assembly--contig:-NODE-1742-length-21161-cov-33.622145_pt1 | contig 21161 bp, 20 predicted proteins | sample MGYA00241909_ERZ509182 | MGnify/ENA primary metagenome ERZ509182 (study PRJEB26280, sample SAMEA2338855) | human gut metagenome | biome: human gut; feature: human-associated habitat; material: faeces...
GGCGGTAATTTATTGGTATTAGCAGGTACCGAAGCTCGCGACTCCACGGTTGGCAAGGGTGGGGCAATGCAAAACCTGGGTCAGGACTCCGCCACAAAGGTTAACTCTGGCGGGCAATATACCCTTGGGCGGTCAAAAGATGAGTTTCAGGCTCTGGCCCGGGCAGAAGATCTCCAGGTCGCTGGCGGTACGGCAATCGTCTACGCAGGTACGCTGGCGGATGCATCGGTCAGTGGCGCGACAGGAAGCCTGTCGTTAATGACGCCACGGGATAATGTTACGCCAGTTAAACTCGAAGGGGCGGTCCGGATTACCGATAGCGCGACATTGACTCTGGGAAATGGCGTCGATACCACGCTTGCCGACCTGACGGCTGCCAGCCGGGGCAGTGTCTGGCTTAACAGCAATAATTCCTGTGCAGGTACCAGCAACTGCGAATATAGAGTAAACAGTTTGCTACTCAACGACGGTGATGTTTATTTGTCAGCACAAACAGCAGCGCCTGCCACAACTAACGGTATCTACAATACGCTGACAACCAATGAACTTTCCGGTAGCGGTAATTTCTACCTGCATACCAACGTTGCAGGCTCCCGGGGCGATCAACTGGTCGTCAACAACAACGCCACTGGTAATTTTAAAATCTTTGTTCAGGATACCGGCGTCAGCCCACAGTCTGACGACGCGATGACGCTGGTGAAAACAGGGGGAGGGGATGCTTCGTTTACGCTGGGCAATACCGGCGGTTTCGTTGATCTTGGGACCTATGAGTATGTCCTGAAAAGTGACGGCAACAGCAACTGGAACCTGACCAATGATGTCAAACCCAACCCGGACCCCATCCCAAATCCAAAGCCAGACCCAAAACCCGATCCAAAGCCAGACCCAAATCCAAATCCAGACCCTACTCCCGATCCAACGCCGACACCCGTTCCGGAGAAACGCATTACGCCTTCTACGGCAGCCGTACTCAATATGGCAGCAACATTACCGTTGGTATTTGATGCTGAGCTAAACAGTATTCGCGAGCGGTTGAACATAATGAAAGCGAGTCCACACAACAATAATGTCTGGGGGGCGACGTATAACACCCGTAATAATGTCACCACCGATGCGGGTGCCGGGTTTGAGCAGACGCTGACCGGAATGACAGTGGGGATCGACAGCCGTAATGATATTCCTGAAGGAATTACCACGCTAGGCGCTTTTATGGGCTATTCCCATTCACATATCGGTTTTGATCGCGGAGGACATGGCAGTGTGGGCAGTTATTCTCTGGGCGGCTATGCCAGTTGGGAACATGAAAGTGGTTTCTATCTGGACGGTGTCGTGAAGCTGAACCGTTTTAAAAGTAACGTAGCAGGTAAAATGAGCAGCGGTGGAGCCGCCAATGGCAGTTACCACAGCAACGGGCTGGGCGGTCACATTGAAACCGGGATGCGATTTACCGATGGTAACTGGAACCTGACGCCGTATGCATCGTTAACGGGGGTTCACCGCTGATAACCCTGAATATCATTTATCCAATGGCATGGAATCGAAATCAGTCGATACCCGCAGTTTATATCGTGAACTGGGTGCAACGCTGAGTTACAACATGCGTCTGGGGAACGGTATGGAAGTTGAGCCGTGGCTGAAGGCGGCTGTGCGCAAAGAATTTGTCGATGATAACCGGGTGAAAGTGAATAGTGACGGTAATTTCGTCAATGATTTGTCGGGCAGACGTGGAATATACCAGGCAGGTATTAAAGCCTCATTCAGCAGTACGTTAAGCGGGCATCTTGGGGTGGGGTATAGCCATGGTGCCGGTGTGGAATCCCCGTGGAACGGGGTAGCTGGTGTGAACTGGTCGTTCTGACCATCAACGAAAAAGCCCACATCTGTGGGCTTTCATGTCACCAGGAGCCGCGGCTCCTTTGCGTATCCTTTTATGTCTCTTCACCGTCTGGTCGGTGTCCTGCTGAGACTGCTAACTTCCTGTTTTTATTGGTGTTGTCCTTATACCGTCCAATCATGATTGGTGGGCTGGCGTCCCTGTAATTAGCTATTCATTCCATTGATTTTTAATATTATTTAAACTTTGAATTTTATGTGTGGTTCTAAAAAGGAACCATAAATCGTAATGGTATGGGTTCTCACGATTAGCGGATTGGAGAATTGTATCAAAAGGAAACAAATTCTTCAGTTCAACTCCCTGCTGGTAGCTGAACTGCGCAAGCAGGATCTGCTTTTCACCGATTAGTGAATGCGGTAGTTTTTCAGCAAAACTGAATTCTATCCGTAGGGCAGTACCAGCATAGGTGGAGAATGGATTTTGAACAACTGGTCACCAGAGCACACAAAAGACATCAAGAGTTGGTTTAAGATTGATACATATCGCAAATTTGAAGACCTCTCATTGCTCCAGTTTTACCATGAGATATGGGCTCGTAACTTGTTCTTTAAGGAATATCGGGAAGAGTTTGAGAGCAGAACTCTTATGGGTTACTTCTCAAAAATTTTCAGTGGCAATCCTTTTTTAATTGAAGAAGGGCAACTGGGATACATGACTCCTGCCAACAAACTTTTTCAGCCTCCCCATTTTTTTCTAACAACTCTTGATCGCCTTGCTGAAACGAGCATCATTGCTATGCAACGCGGAGGTTTTGTTTGGGATGGTGATGACAATTATTCAATAAACAGAGATCTTCGGGAAGAATCACTTTCAGATATTATGCCAGATCAGTTTTCACGAACAGTCATGTTCGAGATTGATTTGGCAAGTGGCACAGACGAAGAGATTGCAGAGTCGCTTAAAGCTGCATTACCGCAGTGGCGTAAAATCAAAGGTATCGAACCAGATCCTTTAGAATCAGTTCGCTTTGGGTATGGAACTATCAAGAAACTCATCAGTTATCGTGTGATACCTATGCTGGATATCCTGGTGTGGGCAGCCGTTAAAAAAATCCGTGTCTCTGACGACAGGTTATCCAGACTGCTATATACAGACGATGACGAAGAAAGCGAAATGAGGCAGTCTAGCCAAATCAAAGATACCGACAGGCCTTTGGCTCTTAAATCCTGCACAACTGACTTTATCCGACAATTCCATTACTTCATGAACAAAAATAGCCATTTGAAGCAAATGAAAGTCTCTGATGTAATGAAACTATCGGATTAGAATTACATTTATAACTATTTGTTTAAATTGTGAAAATTAACAAAAGGCATCATTGTGAATGGTGCTTTTTTTTTGTGATTTTTACTTTAAACCGGGCATTTTGACACTTGCTATAAAACGGGGGAATTTCAGCTACTCTCAAGTTCCCCTTTTCTGTACGGCACCAACTTCGAGAAAACCATCCTGCATAGCTACGAAGAACCTCCGCTTCAGGAGCTTCGCTCTTTTCTTTTCCCAACTGCTCGTATAGTGACTTCACCGCAACGACAAGGGATAACGAAATGAAAAATCAAGCAACCCGCCTCATACGCTTACCAGAAGTTCTCGAACGAACTGGCTACGGAAAAGCCTGGATATATCGTCTGATCAACGATGGTAAGTTTCCTGCTCCTGTCAAAATTGGAAGTCGTGCAGTAGCTTTCGTTGAAAGTGAGATTGATACCTGGATTCAGTCTGTTATCGAAACAAGTCGAAATAATGTTGCTTAATTGAACATAGGAGCGATTTTATGAATATCGAAGAATTTGTAAGCGAAGAAAACCATATGTGCAATTTATGCGGAGATCTTTTTTACAAGATCTTTGACCAAGAAGTGATTTATGACTTACCTAATAACGAGTTTAATAAAGAAATCATTTACTGGCTCAGTCAGTACCTTGTAGGAAATCTGAGAGAACCTTTAGACTCGATCTCTGAGCTTAATGCTTGCAAACAGATATATGTTTACGAGACCTGGTTATCTCTAATTAAATGTCCTGATGAATTGAAACTCCTAGCGAAGCGGATAATTTTATATCTAATGGATTAAGAGCTTTTTATGAAAGTGTAAAGTTTGGCTGCATAATTTACCTTAAAACTTTACAGAATAAATTACATTATTTTGGTTGTCGTTTATTAGCAAGGCAGTGAGATAGTTTTCGAAGTATTAGGTGTACATAATAATAACTAGATCTACCAGATGATAATTTGACAAGAATAATCGTCTATCTCACTGTTTTAATTTAAATAAATATCTTAATCGAACCAAATAAATTTGTAAATCTACGAAATGCTTATTATTAATATATTGGAATTATACTTTTTGTAAAGTTTAGGAGGAAAATATGTGCAGTATTTGTGTGGATTCTTTTATGTTCGAAAATGGTGAGAGATATTGTCATGTTGTAAATAAAGATACTGGTGAACCATTGTATTATCCTAACTTGTATATAACAACACAGGTCAGGAATCGGTCAGAGTCTATATCAACAATGAAGGTTATTGCCGGTAGCATTTCATTGTTATATCGATTCTTTATGAGGAAAGAGATCAATATTGATGAAAGAATTCAGAAAAAGATATTTCTGGCTCCTCATGAAATTGAAGATTTGATTGAATTCACTTCATTCAATTTCCGAGATGGCGAGGATGATAATTTTAGGAGTTCAATTGTCAAAAAACCAACTAAGTACTTTCGGATTACAACCATAGCTAACTATCTGGAATGGCTGTGCAAAATACATCTTTCTCATACAGGGCAGAAGGATACTCTCAAATATATTTTAGATTTCATTAACAACATAAAACGAAAGAAACCGAGAAACAATGATAAATATAATATGGATATAGAAAAAAGCTTAGATAAAGAACAATTGGATTCTTTGTTTAGCACTCTTGCACCGGGTAGTAAATTAAATCCTTTTTCAGAAAAAGTGCAAAAAAGAAACAATCTAATATTCCTGCTATTATACTGCTTTGGCCTGAGAGCAGGTGAACTTTTGAATCTGCGAATTGGTGATATAGATTTTGCAGAATCGACAATTGCAATAAGAAGAAGAGCAAATGATAAAACAGATCCGCGAGTGTATCAGCCATTAGTTAAAACTTGTGAGAGGAAATTAATTGCTGATACAAAGCTCATGTTTGAAATTTCAGATTATATTATGAATGATCGAAGAAAGATAAAAAATTCTAACAAACATGATTTCCTGTTTATTACTTATAAGGAAGGGAAAACTCAAGGGCAACCTATTTCATTTTCTTCATATCACAAAGTGGTGAGTGTTGTTCGTCAATCCTCCTCACTTCTAGGGGGATTGACAGGTCACAAACTCAGACATACATGGAATTATGAGTTTTCGAAAGCAATAGACAAGAATCAGGACATATCCGATGAAAAAGAGCAACAAATCCGTTCTTATCTCATGGGATGGCGACCGGGTTCAGAAACTTCAATGATTTATAATCGCAGGCATATTTTTGAGCTATCGAAAAAAACTGCACTTCAACAACAAGAGCAACTATTCAAAGGAGAATTTGATGAATAATTTAATTAAATATAACTCTGATAAAATGTCTTTGCATGAGCATAAAATCGTCAGTTCGATTGAAAGCAATGGAATCAATCTTACAAACTTAATATATGCTATGAACGAAAATTTGGTTTGTGGATTTGTATATACAGTACAATATTATTTTAATAGCAACAGCTATTTGTATGTGAAAAATATTGTTAGAAATATGGAGAGTCTTATCTGTAAAGTATCTCCTACTCATATTGATGATAAGGTTCTAATTGAATATCAAAATAAGAAATTATCAAAAGCCCCAGCATCACTTCGCGTTTTACGACCATTTTTGATTAAATGGTTTGAGTTAGGAAATCCAGGAATAGATGAAAGTGCGGTAGAACTGTTAAAGCATTTGGACCTAAAGATAAAAAAATCTGGTCAGTCTGTGCTTCAAGATGATCCAACAGAGGGACCACTAACTAAAGAAGAACATACTTCTTTGATTAAGGCTATGAATCATGCATATAGAAAAGGTGAACTGTCACTGCCACATTATGCAATATCACTATTGATCAGCCTTACAGGTAGAAGACCTCAGCAGTTAGTTATGTTGAAATATAAAGACCTTCTTCAAAAGAACTTAGATAATGGCAAAGTAGAATATGTAATTTCAGTGCCACGAGTTAAACAACGGGGTAAAGAACTACGATATCGAGAACTTGCAATAATATCAGAGGTTGCATCAATTGTTCAATTGCAAGCTAATCAATCAGTGAAACTCGTTGAGCAAGCTCTTGGAAAAACTCTTGATGATTATTCTAAACGAGAAGTTCCTATTTTCTTAAATGAGGAAAAACTCTCAGATTTATCCATAACAGGTTCAATTCTTCTTGAATATAATAAATTATATGCGAAGCCTATAATTGCTAATGTAGCATTGAAAGGTATTGTTAATAATGGGAATATAATATCCAACCGTACCGGTTCGATACTAAATATTACTCCTCGCAGGCTTCGTTATACAATAGCAACTATGCTGGCTAAGGATGGGCATAATGTTAATACTATAGCTGAGTTATTGGATCATTCCTCTACTTCAAGTGCGGGTATTTATATTAAAAATCATGCTGACAGTGTTGAAAGGATTGATTCCGCTGTTTCAGAACAATTGTCATTTGTCGCTGATATTTTTATGAACGGAATCAAATCTAAAAAGAGTAGTCATTTCAAATTTTTTTCTTCAAGTAGATGCCAGAGTCAGAATTCAGGATTTCCTTGTAATCAATGTATGTTTTTTATTCCGATTGAGTGCAGTGAGGTGAATCAACTATGAATAATATTATTTTGTTCAAATCAAAAAAACATATTCTTGTAGAGGAAAATTATAATGAGTTCATAAAATTTTGTCGCTATCAACTGCCCGGACTAACCCAAACTCAGGATTGGGAGCAGTATGCATGGAAAGGATATGTCACATTTAGAAAAATAGGGGTTGGAAATAAAGTCTTTGATTCCATTGATGCAATGCACGAAGATTATATCAATTTTGCGAAAGCATATATCAGATATCAACACTCATTGAAACCATTAAAAAACTATGGGGTTATTATGATGGCTTTGCGATGCCTCGAACAGGCCCTTTTGCAGGTTCAGAACACTGGTCTCATTTATAATGTTACAGCCGTTGTTTTCGATGAGGCAATGCAGATCGGGAGTAAATATTTTGAAGGTAACGTTTTGGCTAAATGTGGAATACAGCTTGAAAAAATATCAAAGTTTCTATATGAACATAATCTTGTGAAGTCAGGATATATCTCATGGAAAAACCATGTAAAACAGAAAGTCAAAAACAATTATCTTCCTGAGATTGATGATTATCACCGAAGCGATAAGTTACCAGATGAAGAGGCATTGCTCGCTATTGCTGATATTTTTTCTCAAAATGATGAGTTACTGAGTCCAAGGGATAAGTTCACAAGTTCAGTATTTGCACTTCTACTTTGTTGTCCGAGCAGAATCTCTGAGATTTTAGCCTTACCTGCTGATTGTGAGATTACACAAATAGATGGCAAGGGTATCGAAAGATATGGGTTGAGATTTTATTCGGTTAAGGGGTATGGCCCTAATATCAAATGGATTCCACGGGTTATGATACCAGTTGCAAAGAAAGCGATTAGAAGATTACTTTCCTTATCACAAAATGCAAGAGTACTTGCTCACTGGTGCGAAAAGCACCCTGATAAATTTTACCGACATGAGCTTTGCCCAACAGTTGATGAAAAAACTAAATTGACCGTTGTACAAGTTTGCCATGCACTGGGGTATCATTTATTTGATCATAAATCATGTGTTTTAAAAATTAAAAGAACGAGTTTGGATGGTGGAAAAAGTTTCTTAAACTCCAATGATTATAACTATTCATTGAGTGACCTATGGGAAATGATTAGCTCAGGTTTTAGCAGAGACTTTCCATGGTACGATAAAGAGAAATCTATAAGATTTAGTAATGCTTTATGCTTGCTCAATGCTGATCAATTTTCTTTATCACGAATGGCTTCAATTTTCATATTTTACAAACCGACTAAAAGTTTCTTCTTTAGCGATATACAAAGTAAAAGAAGCTTTGAGGTGGGGTATAAAAATATATTTGCACGATATGGGTATTATGATGATGAGGGTAAACCACTACTTATTCGCTCACACCAACCACGGCATCTATTAAATACAATAGCTCACTATGGTGAAATGTCTGAACTTGATATAGCTAAATGGTCTGGTCGTATTAATGCTAATCAGAACAGAGTTTATAACCATGTGTCAGAAGAAGATATGTTAGATAAAATCAAAGCTATTAAATTGATCAAGAGTAATTATTGTAAGAGAGAGTCAATTCCCTCAATTGAATCGCCAGTTGACTTCGATAACCTTTATCAAGGGGCAATTCACTTAACAGAATTTGGTTACTGTGTGCATAACTATTTGGTTCAACCTTGTAATAAAATTAATCAGTTTTTGGAATGTGACAATGAGGCACTGGACATGGAATCAATTGATAGAATGAAGCTTGAATCTATCCGAGAAAAAGTAACAAAACTGAAGAGTATAACGCAGACCGCTTGTGAAAATGGTGATTATGGTGCAGACAAATGGCTGCAACACCATGAAAAAAATTTGGAAAGAATTAATAAACTATTGAATAATTGAAACAGGAGATGCATATGGCAAAACATTTAAACAGGAGTGAAATAAAGGCAATTACACACATGATACTGACTTGGGACGGCAAAATCACATGGAGTGATTTATGTGAATCAGTTTATAAGAATTTAAACAGAACTATCACAAGGCAATCTTTAAGTGCTCATGATGAAGTTGTTAAAGCATATAGAACAAAGAAAAATTTGTCCAATTTGAAAAAGTCAGGCTTAAAGAAACCAGCCAATTTAACAATTGCGGCACAACAAATATTAAATCTTAAAGCCGAAAATGAAATGTTGAAAAAACAGAACAATAGATACAAAGAGCAATTTAGCTATTGGCAGTACAATGCTTACAGACACGGTCTAACTATGGAACAGTTGAATAGGCCATTTAATAAAAAATAATATTTGATAGGTTACGCCTATTGACAAGTTAAATAAATGCGATAAATATAAATATATGGTCAGGAAGACTATTTAACTAATGCAAGGATGCATTTTATGGACAAAAGCAACATCAATCCAGAATTTACTCTGGAAGAGCAGCTTATCATTATCATCGATAAGTATATCTCAAAAAGATACCAGCCAGGCGATAAAAGTTTCTCATACCAACTATATCTACTTTTTGTTGGCTATCATTTAAAGTATTTCTATCCTCAAATGATTTATTCCAAATCCAATCGTAATATTGATAACATAATGGCTATGTTTAGCTCAGTATACAAAAGCCTGACAAGCAATCTACTACAACGATTAAATAACAAAGAAGGGGTTCTAAGAGAGCTAAACTCGCTTGTTAATTACATAGATAACAATCAAGAAAAAGCAGAGGAAATCTATGCTACTGTCAGGGCACAATATGAAGTTAAGGTTATCGAGAACGAGCTAACCCATGAAGCAGTTCGCACAAGAACCGTCAGATTATAGGTAATAAAAAGCCCCTAAGCAGGGGCAAAAAGACTTCTTTACATAGGCTACTACTGAACTTCTTTCCATACACCATCAGCTTTAACTAATTTGATTGGCTTTGTCTGTTTATTGTTGCTAATAGAAGCATCTACAATGCAGTTATATACATTATTTGCTTCTTCTGAACAACTTACTTTCTTCACATAGTCGATTCTTAGAAGGTCTTTTTCTGAAACTCTTGAATCAAAAGCTTTCCTACTTGCGTTTGCTCTATCTACAACACTTTTGAATACATTATAGATGTCTTTATCGGAAGGTTCAGAATTACAGGCTGTTAATAAAAAAGTTGAAAGAATGATTGTTATGATAGCATATGTTTTCATTTTAAATCCCTTTATTAATGTTGGTGCGTGAAAATTGCTCTATGTGCAAATTTTTTACGAATATACAATCTTGTAGAAATCATTAAAACCAGCAAAATAACGAAAGCTACTAAAAAACTTTGACTTATATAAAGTATGATGTAGGCAATGGCTAATAAAATAAATCCTATGAACAACGATAACCAGGGTGAAACTTCGCCATATTTGATGGTTGAATGACAGCCGGTACAAACCCGGACACCAAACTGGCTCTCTTTGAAGCAGAACGGGCACTTAATTGTTTCGTTTTTCATAGCAACCCCAGGGTGGAAGATTTACTGCGTGTTTGTAAGGATTCTCGATGGCTGGCTGACTAAAGTAAAATCACTTGTACCGATCGATGAAAGTTTCTTGATAGTAGAAATCTATCATAATTATGTTATTGATCTGTAATAACGATCAATTTATTGTTGACTTATCCTAAATTAACCACTACCCAACGATATTGCTGTCAGGGATAAGCGGTAAGGTTTTGTTTATAAATGAATTTTCCTTTCTTTATGTAAAGGTCGGGTTACATAGAGATTTGAGAATCCAGGGAGGGGCTTGTGAAGAATGCTCTTACCATAGCTTCGGAGAAGCTCTGCAAGCCTTCTAAGAAATGGAAGCCAGCCGATAAGCCTGAGATGCTTTTGCTGGTTAACCGCATTCTTTTGGAGAATCTTCTCAACGATCTCATTTCGTCTGTCTTTTCTGAGTCGCAGTTCGAGTTCAGCAATTTTTTCACTGATACTTTCCTTTTGCTCCCTGGTTTCCAAAATTGTTGCAGGAGCAGGAGCAGGAGCAGGAGCAGGAGCAGGAGCAGGAGCAGGAGCAGGAGCAGGAGCAGGAGCAGGAGCAGGAGTAGGAGTAGGAGTAGAGTGGTCTTTTGCCGGTATGTCTGTTCGTAGAGCTTCTAAATGGTCAGTGTTGTAGTTAAGTTGCTTTTGAAGATTTGCCCAGGAGTATGCCTTTCCAAGTTGAGATGCCTTGAAAGCTATATCGCGGTATTCGAATGAAAAGCCGTTCATCTTACCGGTAGAAGCAATGTTGGCCGTCCAGCCGACTTCTGCTTCTTCCAGCCTCTTGATAAAAGTTAAAAGATCAGGTGTATCTGCCAAACTTTTATCAAGTATCTGTTGGAGAGCTTCTTTAGGGGAAAGAAGGCCAGTCCGTTCTGAAAGCATCTGTTCATTACGGGAAATCTTTCTTCGCCTCTGTTGCTTTGGTGTAATGGAAGGTGCTGTCTTGGTCACTGTCAGACCGTGAGCGATTTCGAGTTCACTAATGATCCGTGTGCTTATAAGGTTTTCGTTCCTACCCAAGTAGAGCTTCCCACCGGCTATGTCGATTCTGCTGGCGATAATGTGTATGTGCTGACCGGCAGAATCGTCATGTAGAACATAGCAACGGAGGTGAGTATCACTGAATCCCATTCTTCTCATATAGTCATCTGCGATGCTGGACCATTGTTCAGCCGTTAGTGATTCTCCACTAGGCAGGCGAAGCGAGTTGTGCCATACCGGTTTCTGGATATCTGGCCGAAGCTGTTTAGTGCCATCAAATTCAGCGATCAGTTCAAGAGCGGAGCCACCCAGCATATTGCCCCCGATTACGGCTGGATCGCTTTTATGATGTGCTCCCGGCTTCAATGCATATTGAACGACACCAGCGAAGCTCTTACCCCTTTTGATCTTCTGCATACCCTTCATAGGGTTTGCTCCATATGTCAGCATTTAGCAGGTGCTGGCGAAGATCTTCCAGTTGTCGCTTCACAGCGAAAAGCTCTGTATGAGTAAGGTGACTATCTTTGCTCTTACCATCTATGTGGGCCGCAATGCGATTTAGTTTTTGCGATATGTCGGTTAAAGCTATCCATGCTTTGGTATTAATCGCTGGAATAACAGGAGGTAACTTTTGAAGGGAAGCCATACGAAGCCACTCTCCTTTCGAATAATGCTCCCTCAATGTATTAAGCTTGTCCAATTCAGCATTGTTAAGACGAACACTAACACAATGAATTCGTAATTCCTGTGGTAGTAACTTACACTTTGATGTTGAATGTTTTGCATTCTGTGTGTTCAAAAACTGCGGTTGTTTATTTGCCATATAAACTCCTTTTATATGCCATGTTTTTAAAGTAATCAACTAACCTTCTCTCTTGTTATAGTAAATAATCCTTGCTTGTCAATATTAAGCGTGGCTTAATATTTCTGTTTTCCGTATTAAATAAGAATGGACGACTAATTGAAAAATAGGTTAATTAGTTAATGTGATGAATCCAAATCAAAAAAAAAGTGGAGGTAAATATCTCAGCAAGCTGTAAGCCTCAGTTTCTTCATTAAAATAAAGGGCCAAAAGGCCCCTTTTTAAAATTAGTTCCATTCAAAATGGAATACATATCCATTTAATGTTAAAAAAGTCATTGCCAAGATTAGAGTTATGATTCCGCCATTGCCGAGGGCTTTAACTCGGAATAAATTAGTTAATTTAAGGCTTGCAAACCAAAACCCAGACTTATTTTTGTTAGCTAAGGAGTATGATAATTCTCTGAACGCAGAGAATATTATCAATATTATTGATGTGCCAATCAAGATACTCGAAGATATCAACGACAAAGAAAGGTTTTTACCATATTCGTTTAATCCGTTCCAAAAACTTGAAACTGATACGGCTTGTTTTGATAAGTCTATAATTTCTTGTGGAACATTTATATTCAAATATTCATTTAATAAAAAAACAGAACCTCCTGCTAAGACTAAGAAAAAAAATCTGACTATGTCTGTCGTTTCAACCTCTTCCCTAAGAACCAAAGATATAATCCCAATTATCGATAATACAGGAGAGAATAGAGCACCTGTTTTTAAAATGGGATATATTTCTTGATAATGGGTGAAAAATGACCAAATAACAAATCCTATTCCTACAGTTAAAATCGCTGCTCCCGCCATAAAGGCACCTGCATCACCATCACCATTAGAATTTTGCTTTGTATAATGATTGTTAATGGTTCGATTATTTATGACCTGATTATTTTGAACATTATAACCACCACTATTGCTTTGGCTGACATTAGTATTTTCGGTATTGTTTTTGATATTAAAATCCGCAAATTTTCCCATTTTTTATTCCATGTCAAACGAAGAAGTAATAATTTTACATCGATTGGTTTGTAGATCATAGAAGTTTCGTATTGGCATACGAAAGTTATCTTTCCATGTGGCAATTAATTACATCCTAATTAAAATAGGAGTTCGAAAGTAAAGATTCCATGTTTTAAATCATTCTTTTTCAATCATAGAGCAGAAAAAGCAAGGCAACTTAGAGAAGCGGAGCATCTCTGAGTTAGCTCTTGCTTTTTATTGATGGGGTATTGACAATACGTGAAAAAAAATTATAGGTATATATGAAAGTTAATTTAGCATGAGGAGTCGGATATGCATTTTTTTTGTTAATGGCGGTGTTTAGTTTATTTAATTTGCTAGGGTATTTATTACCATTTATTAAACCAACAGTTTTTGTTTTTGATATATTCATAATGCTATTAGGAATGATCGGTCTTTTGTTTTTTAGGAAGGATTTTGATGATTTTTAGAATGGTTTTCTTTGATGTTGCGTAATAAAACTATCTCGTTGGATATATTAGATATTAACTCTTCCTTTGTATTGTGTTTTTTATTGAATTCGATTTTTTTCTCTAAATAAAATTCCATAGCCGATATGGAAAATTTAGCAAATGAGCATAGTAAGATGAGAGATTTGAATAAAGCTAATGTGTGAATGTCAATGGCTTTTTCTATTAATGTTATAAGGTCATTAGAGTTTTGCTCATAAGTTTTATAAACGACAATTGACGCAGAGAAAAATAACACGCAGTCGTTCAATGATTTTATGGATTTACCTATTTTTTTAAAAAATATTGAAATCAATACACCACCCAGGAATAAACAAGTGAAAAGAATGTCTTCTTTATTTATTGTTATCATTGAGCTTGTAAAGTTTAAAATCTTTGGATCAAATTTATCAATGAGAAATTTTATGATGACATTTATTAAGAGTAGAAATAATACGAGCAAAGAGATTTCTAACGATAATTTTTTATAAAAAAGTAGTCTTAATGATGATTTCATTTAAAACCCTCTGTATTTTTGAATATCCATTATGATAAAAGAATGTTTTGGTTCTGACTGATGTTTAAAACTTATATCGTATTTATTTCACAGAATTAATATCGCGTCGCGATTTTTCAACGCTTAATGATTAGTATATATACTTATACGGGTAAGGCTCATGTTTAATTCTCCAGTTGACAGTTTTTTTATTTTTAGGTAGTAAATGTGTAAGGTATAATTTCAATTAATAAAAATCCCTTAAAGAATAAAAGATTTTTATTTGCAGCCATAAACAAACTTTAAAATTCTGTTTACGTCTGTAATGTAGTTTACATATTCATCTTCAGTTTTTCAAGAGAAAGGCCACTTAGGTGGCCTTCAATGGGACTGCTTATGCATATTGTGTTAACTTCCAGGTTACGGCTTTACCATCATATGGAGGGAAGCGGTTTCCTTTTGCTATTGGTGCAGTTGTTGATGGTGTCCCTACAACAGTCCACACTCCACTCTCAGGGCAACTCTCGCCAGTTCTCCCGGTAGTGCCCAATGGTGCTTTTGCCATTACGGAATCTCCATGTCATATGTGTTTAGCTATGTGTGTCGAAATTTAACAGCGTGACGATTATATGGCGGTTACATACTTTGGTTTATTAAGAATTTATTATTTTTGTATTTTTGAGAGGTGAATCGATTAAATTATATTGATATATTATGCATTGTGTTTCATATATTTAAAGTTTTGACATTGGTATTTGTCATGCAATATACAAATATGCAGTTATTAACTGTTAACTTTACCTATCGAACCCATTTTATCTCACCCACTTATGTATGCCATATGTAGATCATTACATTGAAAGTAAATATTTAGTCATATAATTCAATTTGATAATTACATCTTATGAGTACTGCTGCATCATGTGAGTGCGTGATTCGATTAATTTTAGTTGAACTGAATCTTAGAATTTTGACATACTCAGTAACATGTTTTGAAAAGTGTTATATCATTAATCTATAAGAAAAAACCTAAATGGAATAAGTTTCTTTCCGTTATTATTTCTTTTGTAAGGTAATAGTGATGTGGGAAAAGATATTACAAAAAAATCTTTATTCTGAATGGGTTATCCGAAACACCCTATACTGGATGACTCCTGTAAGCCCATGGAAAGTTGAAGAAAACATATCCTCGTGGATTATCTTCTTTGAGATAGGTGGTCCTGAATGTGAGTTTGAATTCGCAAGGTTGTTAAACGATTTTAGCCTCCGTGAGAAACTTCACCATCAAACTGGTCAGTTGCGTGATGCCATCATCAGCAAGGTTCTCCGAAGCATAGATGACAGGCTTGCATAATGAAACTCATGCCTTTTAACTTCGACAGGATGCCTGACGGCCGGGTATTCATCAGTAACCTCGCTGGCTTTCATCATTTTTTAGGAGAGCAGGAATTTCTCGATCTGGTAAACGGTCACATCAGTCAAGAACAGTCCTCATCGCTTGAAAGCAAACTTTTCATTTGCGGAGATGAATCTTCCTCCGTTACCCCTTATGCACTAAGTTCGGCTTTTGCCAAACGACTCATGAATGAACTGGCGATCAGGCCAATCTTCATGATTGTACCTACTCTTCGTTGTGATCATACTTGCAAATATTGCCAGGTCAGTAGGGCATCGGTCACCGCTGATGGTTATGACCTCAATCCTGAACTGATACCGCAAATTGTCAGCACCATTAAGAAACTAGGTACACCTCCCTACAAGATAGAAGTACAGGGCGGTGAACCACTTCTCAGGTTCGATCTTGTTCAGTCAATCTATCACGAGTGTGAGATTTCATTGGGTAGTGATGCTTTTGAAATGGTGATTGCTACAAGTCTGTCATTACTCGATGAAAGCATTCTCTCATGGGTTAAAGAGCGGAATATCACCTTCTCGGTCTCGCTCGATGGGAATGAAGCTGTCCATAACAAGAATCGCATCCTTACTGACTTTCAAGCTCATAACAAAGCAGTAACTGGTATTCGGAAAATCACAGAAGAACTTGGCGCAAACCGGGTAGCTACGGTTACCACAGTTACTAAGGAGCTGACTAAAGAGCCAGCTTCCATAGTAGATGCTCATTTGTCTCTGGGTCTTACAGACATGTTTATCAGGCCTGTTAGTCCTTATGGGTTTGCTCAGAAGCAGAGCTTCACTTTTTCAATGCCAGAGTATTTTGCTTTTTATAAAGAGTTGATGCAGGAAGTGTTGATTCAGAATGAAAAGGGAATACCTGTCATTGAGCACTCGGCTGCTATTCATCTCAAGCGAATTTTCAATCCAGGCTTCAGTGGTTATGCAGATCTAAAATCGCCAAGCGGAGTTGTGCTGAACTGCATCCTGTTCAATTATGACGGTAAAGTCTACGGTAGTGATGAAAGTCGTATGCTTCAGAAAGTAAACCCGGAAGCAGATTTCAGTGCAGGGGAGTTTGCCTCACTCTCATTCAGTAGCAACGAATACTACCGTTCCGCTCTCTCATCTTCATTTAACTTCGCCATGCCAGGTTGTGACACCTGTGCATACCAGCCTTTCTGTGGAGCAGATCCTTGCCAGAACATTAGTGTTCATGGCGAACCTGTTGGTGACAAGAGTCGTTCTACTTTCTGCCAGTATCACAAAGGCATGTTCCGCTTCCTTCTGAACGAAATCTCTCAGGATGGACCGATGGCAAAGATGCTTAAAGGGTGGGCTTATGTCTGAGGTGCTGAGAAACGACATTTTCAGATTTACGGCAGATCTGCCAGTTCAGCAAGGTTTCTATCGCTTGTGCAAATCTAAGCCCGAAAATCCTCAATTCTATCTGCCAAATTTACTGGTCAGTAAAACTCAACTTGATTCCAGACTTCCTGCATATTTTGCAGACTTCGTTGTGAGCACTGATCTTTTCAATTCCATAGAAGATGGTGATATAGGGATTGTTAACAATGGCAACATGATTAGGGTGATTTTGTCACGGAGAGCAAACCATAACACTGTTCTGGTAACTGAAAGGTGCAACAACCGTTGCCTTTTTTGTTCTCAGCCTCCTAAGACAGGAAACGATGACTGGCTTCTTAACCAGTCAGCACTTGCCATCGCCTCTTTCTCCCTGAATGGTGTAGTAGGAGTGAGTGGGGGAGAACCTCTACTGTATGGCGAAGATTTCTTGCAATTTCTGGACTTCATAATCGAAAACTCACCTGAGACAGCTTTGCATGTTTTGACCAATGGACGAAAGTTTGCAGATGTCGGTTTTACTCAACAGATGAAAGATCGAAGCGAAAAGCTCAAAATAACTTTCGGTATTCCGCTTTATTCTTCAAGGTCGTCAGTTCATGACTATCTGGTTGGAAGCGAAGGGGCATTTGATGAGACAGTTATGGGGCTTATCAATGCCGGTAACTCAGGGATCAACATTGAGTTAAGAATCATTCCGACACTGGCTAACTATATGGAACTGGACAAAATCATAGAGTTCGCTGGTCGCGTGTTTTCCAATATCAACCAGATTTCTCTTATGGGGTTAGAATCTATCGGCTGGGCACGTAAAAACTGGTCATCAATCTTCATTGAGCATGATAGCTATAGTGAGAAAATTCTCTCTGCCATAGGAACAGCACAAAGGTCAGGCATCACCCTAACAATCTTCAATTACCCATTGTGCCATCTTCCTGAAAGAGCTTGGGGATTTGCTACTCAGTCAATTTCTGACTGGAAAAATTACTACCCCAAAGAATGTGATGAATGTACTCAGAAGTCTTCCTGTGCTGGTTATTTCAGTTCATCAAAAGGCCGTTTTCATCAACCACCGAGACCAATTTTATGAAAAAATTTAATTTCGCTGCTCTGCTTCCGGGATTTTTAGCACTCAATAATTCTGTATGGGCAAGTGATTCCTCCACTGGTGCAAGTGATTTGCCCGGTATGACTCTTAATGAGCATGATTTAGTTATAGCTCCACTTAACACGGAAGTACCTTTCTACATTGCAGGGCATCGTAGTCATAGCTCCCATCGAAGCCATAGTTCTCATAGATCTTCGTCTGGTGGTGGGTACTATGGTGGAAGCACTCCTTATTATCCTAAAACATACAGTTCACCAAGCTCATCAGGCTCATCCAATTCAGGTACAAATTCGCCATCGTCTTCTTCATCTGTTCGTTCGCTTCGCTCAAATGACACCGATGCCTCTACGACCACAAACTCTGCTGGAATGAATGGAACTACTCGTGCAAGTAGTGGGCTGGCTTCTGATACTGAAAAGCGTAAGCGTTTGATCATGCGAGTGCAGTTCGCATTACTGGATAAAGGGTTTTATAACGGCAATATAGACGGAAGTATGGGGCCTGCGACACGAACTGCTATCAAAAATTACAGAGTTGCATATGGGCTTCCTACTCCAGTAAGAGAAACATTAGATGCTCAGTTATTGAACTCTTTGAATATACTTGCTCGTTAAAATATTAGGTAAAATAGAATGAAGATAAAACTCTCTATTTATAAAACAAAAAGGTTTAGCGATGATATTGATCAGGTTTTGAATTTGGAAAGGGTCAAAAGACCTGTTGAATTCGAGATGGAGGATGCACGAGCATATCTATATGTAAAGGAGTACATGGACCCAAAACCTCCTGAATGGACCACCTTTTTTATGGGCCAAAATCCTGGCATAGAACCTGATTTCTTCGGTATGAATAGTAGCACAGGAGCAGTATTAGTTATTGAAGCTAACAATTCCAGATATCTTATTCCCTTTGGAACCGGTCATCACTTAATCAATGATGGCAGCATTGTCAAAGGATTTGGGCTTAAAACAACTCTTAATAGTATAGAACATAAAAAAATTCGCAGTTTAGATAAAGGCAGTCACAACGAAACGAACCTGTTAACTCGCAGTCAGAGCAGTAAAGAAGTCGATATATACAACCTAAAAATAGATTCTGAGATGGATATTCTTACAACTCTCACAGGCACTTCGACAGAAGATATTTTAGGAAGTAAAATTACTGGCAAAGATGCTTTTGTGATCATGCCGGATATTGAATTGAAGGCTATTCCAGCACTGTTGACCAAAATAGACTCTATTTACTTATTACCTCTTCCTGAAGAATTCGAATGGGTTAACAATATCAAGGAGGCTGATGAACAAGAAGTTGAGATATTGGATTCGCTTTTGATTGATCGGATAAAGGAAAAAGACTTCAATGATTTATGGCTTGGAGAGCCAGAAATAGTAGACTGGGAAAATCAAATAGGCTATTGCTTTGATAAGAGACAAAGATTCATTCATGAAACCTTATCAATATACCATGTTTGTGATTATTTTGATGGTAAGAAAACTGAAGTAACTGTTGATGAACTCAAAAAAAATTACCTGCATGTTTTGAATGCCGATTTTGAATCAATAAAAAAATGGTCTTTATATAGGTGCCTCTATGCCGAGATAAAAGAAGGTGATCAGAACTATATTCTTCGAGACTCTATATGGTATGTTGCAGATAGGAATTTTGTATCGACTATTGATGATGAAATGAAAAAAATAATTCATTATGAGGAGTCGGACAAATTCCCTGTATATTCATATAAACGAGAGGAGGATTATAATAAAAAACTTTGCCAAGATGATAATTCCTTTACACACATGGATCAGAAATTCATTCATCATGGTGGTGGTAAAAGTAAGATTGAATTTTGTGATCTTATCAGAGGTCAATCAGATTTTATCCATGTAAAATATTATACTGGTTCGCAAAGTATGAGCCATCTTTTTTCACAAGGATTTATAGGTTCTGAACTTTTTATAAGTGACTCTGAATTTCGAGGCAAACTTAATGAGAAACTGCCTGCTCATATAAAATTAGCCGATCATATAAATAGACCAGATGCTAAAAAATATAAACTAGTTTTCGCCATAGCTTCTAATAAAAATCTTCCCGAAGATTTACCTTTGTTTTCTAAAGTAAACTTAAAAAATTTCCACAAGAGTATTACCAATTTTGGGTATGAGGTCAGGATCTGCAAAATTGCTGTGGACCCAGATATTTATAAAAAGAAGCTATGTAAACCACAAAAGAACAAGCTTTAAATAAATTTTTCAATGCCAGAGACGTTTGCCAGTTCATGCAGAAAATCGCTTTTGTAAGTTACAGCCCATGTATCTTGGTTTAGAACAAAGTGATGTCAAAAAAGGTTTATGTCTTGGTGGATAAGGGGCTGGGAGATTTAACCCCTTATAGAGTTATTATGCCGCAATAGCTTTAAATTTTTGAGCAATGACATAATCACTCCACCACTGCATGAGAATCACTCGTTCTGCCAGATATTCCGGGCGATTGTAAGCTGCAATTATTTCATCTTTCTTCGAGTGGGCAAGGGCCGCTTCTAAGACACCAGTCCTGAACTTACCAGATTCGTCTGTCGCCGTTCTCACAATAGATCTCATTCTGTTAACCATAAGTTCACCTCCTTAAACCGTTCGAATGATTACGGCTTATACTGCCTACTTATGCTAATATCTAAGAGAAGCCATTATGGTTGTGTAAGTATACTTCATGGTTTATTTCGGATATATAAAACCATACCTATGACTGGCTGTTTTCAGCAAGAGTCTTATCATCTAAAGAATTTATTTTCGAAATTCTTTTTAACTCATTAAGATAATCAGCCTCGTTTTCCAAGAACCAATGAAGAACTTTAGAGTTACCAAGTAATTTAATAATATATGACTGGATTATAACGAATTTCAACATATCTGAACCATACTCGGTTTGAAGCTTTTTTGTTTCTTCCGAAGTTGTTGCCATTTCCTGTTCCAGACGAAGTATGGTTTTTTTTATGTCCTTTTTATAGGGAGTGTTTTTCCCTTTATTTATTATCATCGATGCCGGTGTTGCATCCAAGATGCTCATTGCAAATTTTTTACTATAATTATCAAAATTAATCATTGTACCGACTGCTTCAATTTGACGAATTGGTTTCATTTTCCTCAAAACATCAAATGTTGAACCGCCCCGGGAATCCTGGAGACTAAACTTCCTGAGAAAGAGGTAAACAGGATGACTAAAAATACTCGTTTTTCCCCCGAAGTCC
>ENA-ORTM01001747-ORTM01001747.1-human-gut-metagenome-genome-assembly--contig:-NODE-1747-length-21103-cov-3.289339_pt1 | contig 21103 bp, 15 predicted proteins | sample MGYA00241909_ERZ509182 | MGnify/ENA primary metagenome ERZ509182 (study PRJEB26280, sample SAMEA2338855) | human gut metagenome | biome: human gut; feature: human-associated habitat; material: faeces...
GTATCATCGGCGCAGGTACCAACCGTATGAATATTTATGTGGTAAGAAGAGCAACCCAGGGGCTTGCCAATTATATTGCCAAGGTTGACAAGAAATCCCAGGGAGTTGCTATCGCATATGATTCCCGTCATATGTCACCGGAGTTTGCCCAGGAAGCAGCACTTTGTTTGGCAGCAAATGGGATCAAGGCTTATATCTTTGAGGCACTTCGTCCGACACCGGAGCTTTCCTTTGCAGTACGTCATCTGGGCTGTGTGGCAGGTATCAACGTAACAGCCAGCCACAATCCTCCGGAATACAACGGATACAAGGTTTACTGGGAGGACGGCGCGCAGATCACACCACCTCATGATTCCGGTATCATGGGCGAGGTAAAGGCGATCTCCGACTGGAATACCGTAAAGACCATGGACAAGGAAGACGCAGTAAAGGCAGGACTTTTCGAAGTGATCGGACAGGCTGTCGATGATGCTTACATGGCAGAGCTTAAGAAACAGATCATCCATATGGATGCGATCCAGGCAGAGGGCAGGAACCTGAAGATCGTTTACACACCTCTTCACGGAACCGGCAATATCCCGGCCAGAAGGATCCTTAAAGAGCTTGGATTTGAGAATGTATATGTAGTACCGGAGCAGGAGCTTCCGAACGGGGATTTCCCGACAGTCAGCTATCCGAACCCGGAGGCAGCAGAGGCATTTGAGCTTGGCCTGAAGCTTGCGAAGGAAGTGGATGCAGACATCGTACTTGCCACAGACCCGGATGCAGACCGTCTTGGCGTCCGCGTAAAGGATAAAAACGGAGAGTATCATGATCTTACCGGTAACATGTCCGGATGCCTTCTTGCAAACTATGAGCTGAGCCAGAGAAAGGCTGTAAACGGAAGCCTTCCGGAGGACGGAGCTCTTGTAAAGACTATCGTTACAACAAACCTGGCAGATGCCATTGCCAAGGGATACAACGTGAATCTTATCGAAGTACTTACCGGATTCAAATACATCGGACAGCAGATCCTCGGATTTGAGAACAGTGGCAAGGGTACATATCTTTTCGGATTTGAGGAGAGCTACGGCTGCCTGATCGGAACCTATGCAAGAGACAAGGATGCCATTGTTGCTACCATGGCACTTTGCGAAGCTGCTGCTTACTATAAGACACAGGGCAAGACTCTCTGGGATGCAATGATCGATATGTATGAGGAGTTCGGTTACTATAAGGATGCCATTCAGGCAGTTACCATGAAGGGTATCGAGGGTCTTCAGAAGATCCAGGAGATCATGACAACACTTCGTCAGAATCCGCCTGCTGAGTTTGCCGGACATAAGGTGACTGCTGTACGTGACTACAAGCTGGATGAGATCACAGATCTTGCAACAGGTGAGAAGAAGCCGACAGGACTTCCGAATTCCAATGTTCTCTACTATGAGCTTACCGATGATGCATGGGTTTGCGTAAGACCGTCCGGAACAGAGCCTAAGGTTAAATTCTATTATGGCGTTAAGGGAACATCTCTTGCAGATGCAGACGAGAAATCCGATGCAATGGGCAAGGCTGTTCTTGAAATGGTTGATTCCATGAAATGATAAAATGGTCACATTCCGCCTGTAATATGCGAAAAACCTTGACATTATAAGCCAAAAGCGGTATATATATAAAGCAAAGTCAAAAATAAGAGAACATCAATTATAGGAGGAAACACCATGAATAAAACAGAGTTAGTGGCAGCAATGGCGAAAGACACCAATCTTTCCAAGAAAGATGTAGAAGCTGTTCTGAAATCTTTTATCGATGTTGTAACAGATGAACTGAAAAAAGGCGAGAAGATTCAGCTGGTTGGATTTGGAACTTTCGAAGTAAGCACAAGAGCTGCAAGAGAGGGAAGAAATCCTCAGACTGGCGAGACTATGAAGATCGCAGCTTCCAGAACTCCGAAGTTTAAAGCTGGTAAGGCATTAAAGGACAGCCTGAACTAATTCAAATCTGATGATATTTGGCTGCTGCAGATTTTTGCGGCAGCCTGTTTTTATTTCATAGGAAATTCCTTCCTATGAAACAAAAATGCTTGGCAGGATCGCACTGCGGAGGGTAGGGAAGATGTGGCTGAAGCGACCCGTCGCAGGCGGAGAAGTCTGCGGGCAGACTTCTTTTTTATGTGGCTGGAGCGGCCCACCTCAGGCGGAGAAGGTCTGTGAGCAGTCTGTCATATTGGTGATGAAAAGGAGGCGTGTTTTGTGCGCTTAGATAAATTTTTAAAGGTATCCCGGCTGATCAAGAGAAGAACTGTGGCCAATGAGGCCTGCGATGCAGGGAGAGTTCTGGTCAACGGAAAGAGTGCTAAGGCATCTTTGAATGTGAAGGCAGGAGATGTGATTGAGATCCAGCTGGGAACCAGGAATGTGAAAGCGGAGGTTCTTGATGTGCAGGAGACCGTGAAAAAAGAGGAAGCCAAGGAACTGTTCCGGTATCTGTAGAAACTGTGTGCAAAGAGAAGCAGGTTCTATCTGCCTTATATGAGTCATAAAATATAAGGAGAGCAGATTCCGGAGAAACCATATGGAAGAAAAAAGAGAAAAGCGGGGACATAAACTTACCATTGATAACAGGAAGACAGGTACGGTCAGTGGAGTGGTGGATGTTCTCGCTTTTGATGTCAATGAGATTCAGCTGGAGACGGAGCTTGGCAGGCTTACGGTAAAGGGCCGGGAGCTTCATATCAGCCGTCTTACTTTAGAGCGGGGAGAGGTGGATCTGGAGGGAACGGTGGACGCTCTTGTGTATTCCAGCGGGAAATCCGGAAAGCAAGGCTCTGCCTTAAAAAGGCTGTTCCGATAAGATGAGCGAAGCGATACTTTTTGAACTAAAGGTTTTTCTGGTGTTTTTGCTTCATGGAGCCATGCTACTTTTGTGCAGTGATATACTGGTCTCCTTTCGGCTGGCAGTGCGGCACAGTGCGTTCTGGGTGAGCCTGGAGGATGTGCTGTTCTGGTTTTTTGCTGCAGTGTGGACCTTTCTGCTCATTTTTGTTTATCAGGATGGAGTGCTCCGGCTGTATATGGCTGCAGGAATGGGAGTGGGCATGTATGTGTACCGGAAAACGGTGAGCAGGTGGGTGGTATGGGTGCTTGGAAAACTGCTTGGCCTGATCGTGGATTTCTTTTTACTTTTTAGACAAAAAATCGACAAAATCCGCAAAAAGTGGTTGCATAATTTGTCGAAAAAGGATAGACTAAAAAGAAACAGTCAAAGAAGCTCTAAAAAGGGGAAAAGGAAACATGGCAAAGCGAAATAAGAGACGTGCCAGCAATGGGAATCGTGCGGGAATGGCAGGTATTGCCCTGGTGGTGGCGGTGTTACTGTCCACATTGCTGTTTCAGAGTCATAAATTAGAGGCCAAAAATGTAGCGTACGGAGAGCAGATCCAACAGCTGCAGGATCAGATTGACGTGGAGGAGGCCAGAGCCCAGGAGCTGGAGAAGCTTCCGGAGTACGTTCAGTCAAAGGAGTATATAGAGATGGTGGCCAGAGAAAAATTCGGACTGGTCTATGAGGATGAGATCATTTTCCGCTCTGCACAGTGACGGATAGAAAAAGAGAAGGCTGCGGCAGCATAGGGATACTGGTGGATTTTCGGTGTGTTTTCTGTGGAAAACAGTTTTGTTTTTGGCGGGAACAGTCGAGGGGATACCTGAGAACCTAAGCTGTCCAGGCCTTTTTTTCATGGTTTGCCATGTCGAAAAATTTCCTGGTATTTCTTTGACCATTCGACAGAATCTTTCCCTGGGAAAATCTATAATGGACAGTGAGATTTTCCGGGGAGGGGTAGATATGGTACAGTTTATAGCAGCATCATTGATTGCCAGCGGTTTTTGGATGCTTTTGGAGCTGGGACGTTTTTTGCTGGGGGGGATTGGAAAGGAACAGGAACCGGCGGGAGTTTCCCTGGGGCCTGGAAGAGAATACGTGGAGCGGTATGCAGAAGCCTTTTACCGTCTGGCGGAGAGTTATCAGGGGATGCCCAAAAAGAGGGAGCGGCTTGGAGATGAGGAAATGGAACATATTTTCCAGCAGCTTCGGGATCGGCAGTGCACCCAGTGTTCCTGTCAGGAGGAGTGCTGGGGGGATAATTATTATGAAGTGTGCCGCCGCACCTACAGAGGCCTGAAGGCTATGGAAGAAGGAGAGGCTGCTGTTCCCGAGGAGCTGAAGGATTTTTCCAGGGTGTGCTGCAGGGGGAGTCAGTACCTGCAGGATCTTCAGGATGTATTTTTGAAAGAACGGGTAAACCTGATGTGGAACAACCGGATGCTGGAGCAGCGGGCGGCTGCGGGAGAACAGATCCAGGATACGGCGGAGCTGTTAAAGCAGATGGCAGAGCGAATCTATCAGATCCGGGGGCTGAAAGAAAAGGAGTTCCATCAGCTGGAGAAAGAACTGCGCTACGAAAAGATCCAGTGTCAGAATGCCTGGGTATTCTGCAGAGAGGAAGAGCGGCCGGAGCTGTATGTAACCATGCGTATCCGGGATGGAAATTGTATTCAGGCCAGAGATCTGGGTGAGATCATGACCCAGGTGATGGGACAGGCCATGATTCCCGCCAGAGACTGCCGCCTTACGGTGCGGGGAGAGTATGATACTTTTCATTATGTGACAGACACCTGTTTTCAGATGTTCTGCGGCATTGCCAGGATGACTAAGGAAGGGGAATTGGTATCCGGGGATAATTTTACCTTCTGGCAGGGGGACTGCGGACAGCTGATCATGAGCCTTGCGGACGGTATGGGAACGGGTGTGGAGGCCTGCAGGGAGAGCGAGAAGGTAATCGAGCTTCTGGAACAGTTTCTGGATGCAGGATTTTCCCGGGATACCGCCATGCGGATGATCAATTCCTCCATGGTGCTTCAGGATCATATGAGAATTTTTTCCACTATTGATTTGTGCATGGTAGATTTATATAGTGGAACCTGCAATATGGTAAAGGCCGGAGCCTGCGCCACATATGTGAAGAGGGGAGAGGAGCTGGAGGTGATTTCCTGCAGAGCTCTTCCCGCCGGGCTGATGCAGGGAGCAGACTATGAGTCGGCAGAGAGACAGCTGGAGTCCGGGGATACCATTATTATGATGACAGACGGAGTGGCGGATGCTTTGGAGGACGAGGTTCGGGAGGATGTGCTTCGGGAGCTGATCTTAAGGACAGGCACCAGCAATGCAAAAGAGTATGCCAGGAGGATTTTGGAGCAAGTGCTGATCCGCCAGAAATTTCATGTGAGGGATGATATGACCGTGTTGGTGGGACAGATCTGGAAAAAGTAACCGTATGAAAGAAAAAAGCAGAGGCGCCGAAGCGAGGCAGTTTTTGGAAGCATTTTAGGAGCATGAAGCGAATCGGCTTTGCGAACCGCTTCACAAACCATGGAGCGGACAGCCTCTGCGAAAAGTGCAGGAGATACAGAATGATGCAGGAGAAGAAGGATCCGTTTTTGGAGCAGATGATTGACAGAATGAGCGAACAGAAGATGATCGTCCCCGGGGATCTGGTGGTGGCTGGGATTTCCGGAGGAGCCGATTCGGTCTGCCTGCTGGCAATGCTGACAGAGAGTAGAGCCAGACTGGATTTTTCTCTGACGGCAGTCCATGTGGAACATGGAATCCGGGGCCAGGAGAGTCTGCGGGACGCTTCTTTTGTGGAAAATCTGTGTAGGGAATGGCAGGTCGACTGCAGAATCTGTTCTGTGGATGCAAAGGCCAGAGCCTGGGAGAAAAAAGAGAGTCTGGAAGAGGCGGCCAGGTATTTAAGATATGAAACGTTCCGACAGACAGGACGGGAGCTGGCTGCAAAGAGGGGGCTTAGCGCAGAACAGATCAAGATCGCAGTGGCTCACAACCAGAATGATCAGGCGGAGACGGTTTTGATGAATCTGGCCAGAGGCAGCGGCCTGCGCGGCCTGTGCGGTATGCGGCCTGTGCGGGGACAAATCATCCGCCCCCTGCTGGATACCTCGAGAGAAGAGATTGAGCAGTGGCTTATGGAACAGAAGATTAAATACTGCACAGACCAGACCAACCGGGAGCTGGAGTATACCAGAAACCGGCTTCGGCTGGTGGCCTTTCCGTGGCTGACCAGCCAGGTGAATAAAGAGGCTGTTTCCCATATGGCAGCCAGCGCCAAGTGCCTGCAAAGGACTGAGGAATATATTCAGAAACAGGCGGAAAATCTGTTTTTGCGCTGTATCCGGGGAACCGGAAAGAAGAAAGAAGCGTCTGGAGGGAGTCTTTGCAGAACGGAAGCAATGGGGGGGAGTGAGGGCCAGTTCCCGCAAAAGCCCGTGGGCCAGAGCCCAGATAGCCTGCAAACAAGGGAAGTGAGACTGTTTCTTCCGGAATTTTTGGCTGCAGAGGAGATCTTACAAGAGTATGTGCTGCAGATGGCCATTGAGAAGGCCCAGGGCTTAGGGGGGCTGAAGGATTTTGGAACGGTACATCTTGAGGCTCTGAAGGAGCTGGCAAGAAAGCCTGCGGGAAGAAGGCTGGATCTGCCGGGCGGCCTTTTGGCGCTCAGGCAGTATGAGGAGCTGGTGCTTGGGCGGAAAGAAAAGAAATGCAAAAGGGAAGCGCGGGAGGAGCAGGAGGCTTCTGAGAGGACGGTGGAATTGCCTGAGAGCGGCGTCTATCACTGGAAGAACTGGAAAATTTTCCTCTCCTACGAAGCGCATTTGGAAAATATCCAGGGATTTCCTGAAAAAAAGTATACGAAATGGCTGGCGTATGATACAATAAGCCATATTCTATGTGTAAGAACCAGAAGAACAGGGGACTATCTTATTATCAATGCCCAGGGAGGCAGAAAAAAGCTTAAGGACTATTTTATTGATGAGAAGATTCCCAGGGAGCAGCGGGATCAGATTCTGCTGGTGGCTTCCGGTTCCCATATTTTGTGGGTGGTGGGATACCGCCTAAGCTGGGATGCCAGGGTTACAGAGGACACAGAGAAAATAGTAAAAATACAGATAGTGGAGGAAGAGCCATGAAAGAGAATATCCGGGTAATGATTTCAGAACAGGAAGTGGAGACGAGGATCGCAGCTTTGGGAAAGCAGATCAGTGAAGATTATAAGGGGCGTTCCGTTCATTTGGTGTGCATCTTAAAGGGCAGTGTGTTTTTCACCTGTGAATTGGCAAAGAGAATCACAGTTCCAGTGACCATGGATTTTATGTCTGTGAGCAGTTATGGGGACGATACCAAATCCAGCGGAGTGGTGCGTCTGGTGAAGGATCTGGATGAGCCGCTGGAGGGAAAAGATGTGCTGGTGATCGAAGATATCATTGATTCCGGCCGCACTTTAAGCTATCTTTTGGAAAATCTGGGAAGCAGAAAGCCTGCCAGCCTGCGGCTGTGTACCCTGTTGGATAAGCCGGATCGAAGAGTGAAAGATGTGAAGGTGGATTATACCGGATTTGAGATCCCGGATGAATTTGTAGTGGGTTATGGACTGGACTATGCTCAGAAGTATCGGAACCTGCCCTATATCGGCGTGGTGTCTTTTGAGGAATAATGACGAGACGGAAGGAGTTAACAGAAAATTGAACAAAAATACAAGAGGCTTTGGTTTTTATCTTTTGGCGGGTCTGATGTTTGTAATGCTGGTGTTCAGCCTGAAAAACAGCTTTATGAACCGATCGGACATTACCTACAAAGAATTTCAGAAGATGCTGGAAGAAAACCAGGTGGCCAGCGTAGAGGTGATTCAGAACCAGGAGGCTCCTACGGGCTCTTTGCAGGTTTTGGAAACGGACGGCTCTATGAGCATGGTGATTGTTTCCGATGTGATTGCAGCGCAGGAGATGCTGGAGAACTATGAGGTTCCTGTGATGGTGCGGGATGTGGAGAAAGACAGTATTTTTCTTACCACGATCCTTCCGATCCTTCTGATGGGAGCGCTGCTGATGTTTTTCTTTGCCATGATGAATCGGCAGGGGGGCGGAAACAGCCGGATGATGAATTTCGGAAAGAGCCGGGCGCGGATGATTACACCGGATTCCAAGCGGGTACTGTTTAAAGATGTGGCAGGACTCCAGGAGGAGAAAGAAGATCTTCAGGAGCTGGTAGAATTTTTGAAGGAGCCGGATAAGTTTTTGAAGGTGGGAGCCAGGATCCCGAAAGGTGTGATTTTGGTAGGCCCTCCCGGAACCGGTAAAACTTTGCTGGCAAAGGCTGTGGCAGGGGAGGCGGGCGTTCCGTTTTTCAGCATTTCCGGTTCGGACTTTGTGGAAATGTTTGTGGGCGTGGGGGCGTCCCGGGTTCGGGATCTTTTTGAAGATGCCAAACGGCATCAGCCCTGCATTATTTTTATTGATGAGATTGATGCGGTAGCCAGACGGAGAGGCACCGGCATGGGCGGAGGCCATGATGAGCGGGAGCAGACGCTGAATCAGCTTCTGGTGGAAATGGATGGATTTGGAGTAAACCAGGGAATTATCGTTATGGCGGCCACCAACCGGGTGGATATTCTGGATCCTGCTATTTTACGTCCCGGCCGTTTTGACCGCCAGGTGGCAGTGGGGCGCCCGGACATCAAGGGACGGGAAGAGATTCTGAAGGTTCATGCCAATGGGAAGCCGCTGGGAGATGATGTGAATTTAAGCGAGACGGCCAGAACCACGGCAGGGTTTACCGGGGCAGATCTGGAGAATTTGATGAACGAAGCGGCCATTATGGCAGCCAAACAGCAGAGGGGTTACATTACCCAGGCGGATATTGAGAAAGCCTTTGTGAAAGTAGGCATTGGTGCAGAGAAGCACAGCAGAGTGATCTCTGAGAAGGAGAAGCGTATCACTGCTTACCATGAGGCGGGCCACGCCATTTTGTTCCACTTGCTGCCCAGCGTTGGACCGGTACACACCATTTCCATCATTCCCACAGGCCGGGGAGCAGCAGGCTACACCATGCCTCTGCCGGAGCGGGATGAGATGTTCAACACCAAAAACCAGATGTTTGAAAATATTGTGGTGAGCCTTGGAGGCCGGGTGGCAGAGGAACTGGAGATCGGTGATGTGACCACAGGTGCTTCCCAGGATATTAAGCAGGCCACAGGTTTGGCAAGAGCTATGGTGACTAAATTCGGTATGTCTAAGAAACTGGGCCTGATCAATTACGAGCAGGATGGAGACGAGGTCTTTATCGGCAGGGATCTGGCTCATACAAGGGCCTACGGAGAGCAGGTGGCAGGTATGATTGATGAGGAGGTAAAACGAATCATCGATGAAGCCTATCAGAAAGCCACAGAGCTGATCCAGGCCAATGAGACGGTACTCCACAGATGTGCAGAATTGCTGATCCAAAAGGAGAAGATCAGCAGAGAGGAATTTGAAGCATTATTTACAGCGGTTTAGTAAAAACCACCAAAAGACTATTGGTAGTAATATACAAAAACAAACATGAAATTTTGTGAGGTTTGTGCAGACTTATTTGAGAACTTATGCTATTATAATACCTGTAAAACCCCCCAATACATTATATAGTTTTTGCTACACCCCATAAGAGAAATACCTTCTCCAAAAAAAGACAGCGTTCGTGGCTGTCTTTTTTTAGTTGTGCAACATCCCCCGCAGGATCGCATTGCGGCCAAGGGATGACCTGTCAGAGATTTCGATATCATCCTTGTGGAAAGACTCTGCATAGTATAAAATAGAGATAGACATCAGGAGCCAGCCGCCGGTATGCAGCGGCTTTGTTTTGAGGGGACGGTCCGGCGTGGAGGGACTGCGGACAGAAAAAGGATCCAGGCTCAAGGTTAGAAACAGAATCAAAGATCACGCGGCAATAAAAGTGTCCAGAGAAGGAGAGTTTGAATGAATTTTAATAAGAGCTATGAGCATTCTCTGAAAGCAGCAAAATATATTCTGCAGATGCGCCCGATTTTTAATGCGGACGCTCTGTTTTGTGATGAAACGGAAAATTATGTAAGCCCCATGGAGCCAAAACCGGAAGATCTGGTGACCATCCGTTTTCGGACAGCCAAGGATAATGTGGATGAGGTATACTTGATCAGCGGCCCCATTAAGGAGCATCTGAAGCTGGAGCGCTCTACAGAAGAATTTGATTATTATTCCATTAAGATTAAGGTGAACGAGGCGCCGTTTCAGTACTTTTTTGAGATCAAAAGCGGAAAGGCCCATTGTTTCTATAATAAGCTGGGTATGACCAAGGATCTGAGCAACAGCCATTCTTTCTGTATCCAGCCGGGTTTTTCAACTCCGGCCTGGGCCAAGGGCGCTGTGATGTACCAGATTTATGTGGATCGTTTCTGCAATGGAGATCCGGACAATGACGTTCTGGAGAATGAGTATGTTTATATTGGAACCGGCACCCACCGGGTGACAGACTGGGGACAGCGGCCGGCGCCTATGGATGTGCGGCAGTTTTACGGAGGGGATCTGGAGGGCGTGAGAAAAAAACTGGACTACCTTCAGGAGCTAGGCGTGGAGGTGATCTATTTCAATCCTCTGTTTGTATCCCCCTCCAATCATAAATACGATATTCAGGATTACGATTATATTGATCCCCATATCGGAAAAATCGTGATGGATGAGGGAGAGACCCTTCCTCACTGGGTGAAAGAAAATGTACAGGCCAGCCGCTATATCAACCGGGTTACCAGAAAGGAAAACTTAAATGCCAGCAATCAGCTTTTTATTACTCTGGTGGAGGAGATTCACAGCCGGGGAATGAAGGTGATTCTGGACGGTGTTTTTAACCACTGCGGTTCTTTTAACAAGTGGATGGACCGGGAACGGATCTATGAGCATCAGCCTGGCTATGAGAAGGGAGCGTATGTGTCAGGGGACAGCCCCTATCGCACCTTTTTTCATTTTAACAATGAGCATGAATGGCCCTACAATCCTTTTTATGTGGGCTGGTGGGGACACGACACACTGCCGAAATTAAATTATGAAAATTCTCCCAAACTGGTAGAATATATCATGGAGATCGCCAGGAAATGGGTTTCTCCGCCCTACAACGCAGACGGCTGGAGATTAGATGTGGCGGCGGATCTGGGACTGAGCCAGGAGTACAACCACAAATTCTGGAAAGAATTTAGAAAGACAGTGAAAGAAGCCAATCCGGAGGCTCTGATTCTGGCAGAGCATTACGGGGATCCTGCCTCCTGGCTAAGAGGTGATGAGTGGGATACCGTAATGAACTATGATGCGTTCATGGAGCCTCTCACTTGGTTTTTTACCGGCATGGAGAAACACAGCGACAGCTATCAGGAGCATCTTCTGGGAAATGCAGACTGTTTCCGGGACGCTATGCGCTACCATATGGCCAGTTTTATGGCGCCCTCTTTGCAGGTGGCCATGAATGAATTGTCCAACCATGATCACTCCAGATTTTTGACCAGAACGAATCATAAGGTGGGGAGGATGCAGAACTTTGATTACGATGCAGCCAGCGACGGGGTAGATCCGGCGGTGATGCGGGAGGCAGTGGTGATGCAGATGACCTGGCCGGGAGCCCCCACCATCTATTATGGGGATGAGGCGGGCGTCTGCGGTTTTACAGATCCGGATAACCGGAGAACTTATCCCTGGGGAGGAGAAAATCAGGAGCTTCTTGCATTTCACCGGGATGTGATCCGGCTTCATAAGGAGCATCCGGTGTTTGCATTTGGTTCCCTGAAATTTCTGGCCTGCGATTACAACTGTCTGGCCTATGGCAGGTTTGACCGCAGAGAGCAGATTGTGGTGGTGTTTAATAATAACCGGGAGGAACGGAAACTGACGGTGGCAGTATGGCCTGCGGAGGTGCCTATGGAGGCGGCTATGACCAGGATTTTCTTAAGCGATGCCTCCGGCTTTACCAGAGACCAGGAGATTTATCCGGTGATCCGGGGAGAAGTATATTTGAATATGCCCCCCACCTCTGCGGTGGTGCTGCGGGCAGAGAAGGCTGGGCTGGAGCCGGCCAGGGAAAGTTAGAACGAACTTTTTGGTTTTCCAGACTCAAAGACCTCAGTTATACAGATTTGCCGGACTTTCAAGGCGGACGATAGAAGCGCATTGGATATACGTCGATGGAGTTCAACACAGAAAACCTAGCAAATCTCATGGCTTGAGGCGTGTTGCCCTATGTATATGGATGCCAGGATGTCTGCAGATTTTTTCAGGAAAACTTAAGAATTAAATAAGTAAGAACAGGAGGACTTTGGCTTCATTTCTGTGCTATGCTAAAAGACAGAAAATGAAAAAAGTTCTCCTGTTTTTTATGGATCAAATATGGAAAAAGGAGGAGAAACTTCTATAATTAGGGCAGGCTCTGTGTTTCCGTTTTGGAAGTAAAGCGGGAAACGGTATCTGGCTGCAGAGGAAAATAAAGGAGACCGGGGGGACGGGTATGAAAAAACGGATGATTATTTTAGCAGCTGCGCTGGCAGCAGTTTTTGTTATTTTGGGCGGTACTTATGTGGGGATCGGTATGCATTACACCACCCATTTTTTTGAGAATACCTCCATCAATGGGATCTATGTGGGGGATATGACGGCGGCTCAGGCGGAGAAGGCCATCGCAGAGGAGGTGGAGGATTATCAGATCACCCTGCTTCAAAAAAATGGAGGGAAGGAGACCATCACAGGAAAACAGATGGGGTATCATTACGTGTCTGGGGGAGAGGTGGAATCCTTTTTAAAGGAGCAGAATATTCTCCAGTGGCTGTTTCGGTATTTTGGAGAGCCGAAAAACTATACGATTTCCGCAGTGACGGATTATGATGAAGCCATGCTGCAGCAGTCTATGGAAAATCTGGGCTGTTTTGCAAAGGAGAAGGTGACAGCTCCCAAGGATGCTGCTCTTGCTAAGATGGATGATGGCACCTATCAGGTGACTCCTGAGACAGAAGGAAATCTTCTGAAAAAGGATTCGGTCTTTGAACTGTTGAAACAGGCGGCGGATACCGGGGAAAAAGAGATCGACCTGGTCGCATCGGACTGTTACGAAAAACCGAAAGTATATTCCAATGACCAGGCGTTAAATGCCAAGGCAGCTGCCTTGAACAAGTATGCTTCCATGAAGGTGACCTACTATATGGGAGGGGATGTGGTTGTGGTTCTGGATCCGGCAACCATCAATAGCTGGATGACTCTGGATGAGAACCAGCAGCCGGTGTTTGATAGGGGAGCTGTACAAAATTATGTGGCGCAGCTGGCGGCGGATTACGATACCATCGGAACCTGGCCTCCTTTTACCACCTCCCTGGGAGAGACCGTGTATGTAGAAGCCAGAACCTATGGATGGCAGATCAACCAGGAGCAGGAGACAGAGGAATTGTATCAGATTCTTCTGGCAGGAGAGTCCGTGGAGCGTTCTCCGGTGTATTATGAGTCCGCTGTCACCAGAGGGACCAATGATATTGGAAATACTTATGTAGAGATTGATTATACTAATCAGAGAATGTGGTTTTATAAGGATGGAGTTTTGCTGGTGGACACTCCGGTGGTTACCGGATGCGTGGCCAATGGAACTGCCTCCCCGGAAGGGATTTTCTGTCTGGTAGGAAAATCAGAGGATGAGGTGCTGCGCGGGGAAGGATATGCTACCCCGGTGGAATATTGGATGCCCTTCTATGGAGGAGTGGGAATCCATGATGCAGATTCCTGGAGAAGTTCCTATGGAGGAGACATCTACCAGTACAGCGGTTCCCATGGCTGTATCAATACGCCTACTGCCAATGCGGCGATCATTTACCAGAATATTGAGCCGGGAACTCCCATTATCTGTTACAGCGCTTCCATTTATCTGGGACAGGGCAGCACGGGCAGCCAGGGCGACTTAGGCGCGCAGGATGGGGACGATCAGACCGGTGAGAACGGAAACGAAGACTGGGACGATCAGACTGGCCAGACTGGAAACGGCGATTGGGATGATACGACCGGGGGAATCGTGGAGATCACGGATCCTATGGGGGACGGCGCATGGCCTTCGGGAGAAGTCAGCCAGGAGGATCCTTCCGGCAGCATGGGAGGAGAGACTCCATCGGATGGGGAGATCATTGTGATTGGATAGCAGCTGCATACAGGAGATCATAGGTGCGCTGTGTCGCTTTTATCCTCAATTTTTTCATGAAAACAGTATACTTTCCATTTTTATTTGTGTATAATAAAAAAAGACTGTCGCAGAATATGAGTCGGGGAACTGGAATATCCCTGTTCCTCTGTTTTGCGACAGTCCTATGCTGCAGTAAAATAGAAGAAGGCCTGTGACAGCATACCTCCGGCAGTGTCCCTTTGGGTGATTTTGTTGGAAAACGAGAGGGGTTTTCGGCGGAAAATATGCGGAAAGTTTGCCGGAAGCTCTAGCGGTCACAGCCTGAGATATAGATTGAGGAGGAAGAAAGTATGAAGATCGTAGTTTTGGCAGGAGGAATTAGTACGGAACGGGAAGTATCCATCTCCTCCGGAACGGGTGTGTGCAGCGCCCTGAGGCAGCGGGGGCATCAGGCCATTCTGGTGGATGTATTCTGCGGAGATGAACGGCTCAGCCCGGAGAATGCCTTTGACGGAGCGTATGAGGTACAGGACAGTGTGGACTACATAAATTCTTTTCACGATAAACTGGATGAGATGAAAGGGCGCCGCGAGTTTTTCGGCCCTGGAGTGCTGGAGCTTTGCAGGGCAGCAGATACGGTCTTTCTGGCTCTTCATGGAGAGAACGGAGAGAACGGAAAGATACAGGCTGCCTTTGATCTTCTGGGAATCTGCTATACCGGGAGCGGATATCTTGGAAGCGCCCTGGCTATGGATAAGGAACTGTCTAAGGAGATGTTCCGGGAGTTGGGTGTACCAACCCCCAGAGGAATCGTGCTCAGAAAGGGACAGGAGACAAAGCCGGCTGCCGATAACGGGGTAGGGCTCCCCTGCGTGGTAAAGCCCAGCTGCGGCGGTTCCAGCGTGGGTGTTTCTATTGCCCATACGGAGGAAGAATATCAGGGAGCTCTGAAAGAGGGCTTTCGATATGAGGATGTACTGATCGTAGAGCAGTATATCAAAGGCCGGGAGTTTTCTGTGGGAGTGGTAGACGGAGAGGTGTATCCGGTGATTGAGATCGCACCTATTCAGGGATTTTATGATTACAAAAACAAATATCAGGCAGGAAGCACGGTTGAGACTTGTCCGGCAGATCTTTCGCCGGAACTTACCCGGAAGATGCAGCAGTATGCTCTGGCAGCCTACCATGCCCTCCGTTTAGAGAGCTATGGCAGGATTGATGTGATGATGGATGAAGAACACAATATGTACTGCCTGGAGGCCAATACTCTGCCTGGTATGACTCCCACCAGCCTGCTTCCGCAGGAGGCGGCGGCGCTGGGGATGGATTATGGCCAGCTCTGCGAAAAACTGATACAGGTGTCTGTGAGAAAATAAGAAAAGGATAAGAACATGAAAAATATGACGTTGCGCCGAATCGCAGAGTGTTGCGGCGGCATTTTGCATGTAAAAGAAGGCAGGGAGCAGGCAGAGATACAGTCTGTGGTTACGGACAGCCGGAAAGCCGGTGAGGGCAGTCTGTTTGCTGCCATTAAGGGGGAGCGGGTGGATGGCCACAGGTTTATTCCCCAGGTGTTTTCCCAGGGAGCGCTGTGCGTACTCACGGAGCAGGAGCTGGGTCCGGAGACAGAGGGGGCCTGGATCAAGGTACTTTCCACGCTTCAGGCCTTAAAGGACATTGCGGAGTATTATTTAAGGCAGCTGGATATTCCTGTGGTGGGTATTACCGGAAGCGTAGGAAAGACCAGCACCAAGGAGATGATTGCGGCAGTCCTGTCCCAGAAGTATCGAACGCTGAAGACCCTGGGGAATTTTAATAATGAACTGGGCCTTCCTCTCACCGTATTCCGTCTTCGGGAGGAGGATGAGATAGCAGTCCTGGAGATGGGCATCAATCATTTTGGAGAGATGCATCGTCTGGCGAAGATCGCCAGACCGGATACCTGTGTAATCACCAACATCGGCCAGTGCCATCTGGAATTTTTGGGCGACCGGGACGGAGTTTTGCGGGCTAAGACAGAGATTTTTGATTTTTTAAAGCCTGAGGGGCATATTATATTAAATGGAAATGATGACAAGCTGATTCAGGTGCAGCAGGCCGCTGGCGTGGAGCCGGTATTTTTTGGTCTGCAGGAAGCGCCGGGTAGGAATGGCCAAGAAGAAGCTGCCGGGAGGGTTTCCAGCAGGGCACAGGCAGACCGGATCCTTCCGGCCGGGGGACTGGATATTTACGGGGATGAGATTGAGAGCCAGGGGCTTTTGGGAATTTCCAGCAGGATCCATACGCCCAGGGGTTCTTTTCAGGTTCTGATTCCTATTCCCGGTGAACATATGGTGTACAATGCTCTGGCAGGAACGGCAGTGGGGCTTACCTACGGGCTGACGCTGGAGGAGATCAAGGCCGGAATCGAGAGTCTTCAGCCTTTAAGCGGCAGATTTCATATCATTCACGGACAAAGATATACCATTATCGATGACTGTTACAATGCCAATCCAGCGTCCATGAAAGCTTCCCTGGAGGTGCTTCAGGACGGCGGGGGACGCAGAGTGGCTATCCTTGGGGATATGGGGGAGCTGGGAGAGACGGAAAAAGAGCTTCACCGCCAGGTAGGTGCTTTTGCCGGAAGCTGCCGAATAGAAAAGCTGATCACAGTGGGCAGCTTAAGCCGGGAGTTGGAGGAGGGAGCCAGAGGGGAAAACCCAGGGCTTCTTACCAGCCATTACGATACCCTGGAGGAGCTTTTGGAGCATCTGGATGCAGAGGTGGAGCAGGGGGATACGATTTTGGTAAAGGCCTCTCATTTTATGGAGTTTTCAAGGATCGTGGAAGCTCTGGAAAGGAATTGAAATGTATGTGATTGCAGGCCTGGGAAATCCAGGCAAAAAATACGCAAAAACCCGTCATAATGTGGGATTTGATACGTTGGATATAATCGCAGATCGGTACCGGATTGACGTAACCACAGAAAAGTTCAAAGCTCTGGTGGGAACGGGAGTGATTGATGGCCAGAAGGTGATTTTGGTGAAGCCCCAGACCTTTATGAATTTAAGCGGAGAGAGTTTGCGTCTGGTTTGTGATTTTTACAAGATCGATGTGGAGGAGGAGCTGATTGTCATTTATGATGACATCAGCCTGGAACCGGGACAGATCCGGATACGCAAAAAAGGAAGCGCCGGAGGCCACAATGGAATGAAGAGCATTATCACTCATCTGGGCACCCAGATCTTTAAACGGGTGAAGGTGGGGGTAGGAGCAAAGCCGGAAGGCTATGATCTGGCAGACTATGTGCTGGGCCGCTTTTCTTTCTCAGAAAGGCTGGAGATGGAGGAAGCCTTTGACCGGGCGGCCAGGGCTGCGGCAGCTCTGGTGACCCAGGATCCTCAGACGGTAATGAATGGTTACAACAAAAAGCTGGAGGAGCTATGAAAGCATTTCGCGCCCCCCTGCAGGAGCTGGGGGAATTTGAAGAGATCCGAAGCAGGATTCGGAACAATAAGGGGGTTTTGCAGGTAACAGGCTGCATTGACTCTCAGAAGGCCCATTTTATTGACTGCCTGGGCGAAGGCTGGGTCAACAAGGTGATCGTGGCCCCGGATGATCTGCGGGCTAAGGAAATTTATGAAAACTTTAAGCTCTTTGACCGGAACGCGCTGCTGTATCCGGCCAAAGATTTTATTTTCTTTCAGGCAGATATTCACAGTAATCTGCTGGAACAGCAGAGAATTGAGGTATGGAAAGCTTTGGCGGCGGGGACGCCAGTGACGGTGATCCTCACCATGACCGCTTTTTTGAATCACCTCATGCCCTTTTCCGTCTGGAAGGAACAGATTGTATCCCTGAGAAATGACGATACCCTGGATCTGGATTTGTGGAAGCGGAAACTGGTGGAGTTAGGCTATGAGCGGAATGCTCAGGTGGAAGGGCCGGGCCAGTTTGCCGTTCGGGGCGGTATTTTGGATGTGTTTCCTTTAACAGAGGAAAATCCGGTGCGGATCGAGCTGTGGGGGGATGAGATCGATTCTATCCGCAGCTTTGATTTAGAAAGTCAGCGCTCCATTGAGAATTTGGACGCCGTTACCATTTATCCTGCATCGGAACTGATACTGACGCCTGAAATTCTGGAAAAGGGACTGGAAAAAATTGAAAAAGAAGCGGGAAAAGCAGAGCAGGTATTCCGAAAGGCTATGAAAACCGAGGAGGCATACCGGGTCAAGACGCTGGCGGCAGACTGCAGAGACCGTTTGTTGGATTTTGAGGATGCCGGCGGGATGGACGGGTATCTGGATTATTTTTATCCAAAGGCAGAGTCTCTTCTGGATTGGTTTCCGGCCAACACCCTGATCTTTCTGGATGAACCGAACCGAATCGCAGAGAGTTCCCAGGCTTCGGAGCAGGAGTTTAGGGAGAGCATGCAGCATCGGCTGGAAAAGGGATACGTTTTGGCAGGGCAGACCAGCCTTCTGTTTTCCTGCCAGGAGATGATTGCCAGGATCAGCGGAAAAAATTGTGTTGGCCTCTGTACTCTGGAGAATGCCAGAGGGGGATGGAAAGTCAGCGGAAAGTTTGATATTACCGTCCGGGGCGTGAATCCCTACAACAACAGTTTTGAGCTGTTGGTAAAGGATCTGCAGCGGTGGAAAAAAGAGGGATGCCGGGTGATTTTACTTTCTGCATCCAGAACCAGGGGAAACCGTCTGGCAGAGGATCTGCGGGACAACGGCCTGAATGCCTTCTATACAGAGGAGGAAGATCGGCTGGTACAGCCGGGAGAGATTCTGGTAACCTACGGAAATGCTCATAAGGGATATGAGTATCCTCTGATCAAGTTTCTGGTGATCTCAGAGAGCGATATTTTCGGACGGGAACGGAAAAAGCGCAGGAAGCATAAAACATACGAAGGAAAGAAGATCAGCAGCTTTACAGAGCTTTCTCCTGGAGATTATGTGGTTCATGAAAGCCATGGCCTTGGAATTTACCGGGGCATTGAGAAGATGGATGTGGATCATGTAATGAAGGATTACATGAAGATTGAGTATGCGGACGGCAGCAATCTGTATGTGCTGGCTACCCAGATGGATGTGATCCAGAAATATGCGGATGCAGATGCCAAAAAGCCGAAGCTGAACAAGCTGGGGACCCAGGAGTGGAGTAAGACCAAGACCAGGGTCAAGGGGGCTGTGAAGATTATTGCCCAGGAGCTGGTGGATCTCTATGCAGTGCGCCAGCAGAAGGAAGGCTTTGTCTACGGGCCTGACACGGTGTGGCAGCGGGAATTTGAGGAGATGTTTCCCTTTGAGGAGACGGATGACCAGCTCCAGGCCATCGAAGCCACGAAAAAGGACATGGAGAGCACCAAGATCATGGACCGGCTGGTGTGCGGGGACGTGGGATACGGAAAGACGGAGATCGCCATCCGGGCAGCCTTCAAGGCAGTTCAGGAGGGGAAACAGGTGGTGTATCTGGTGCCTACCACCATTTTGGCTCAGCAGCATTATAATACTTTTGTCCAGCGGATGAAGGATTTTCCGGTTCGGGTGGATCTGATGTGCCGTTTCCGCTCTGCGGCAGAACAGAAAAAGACGGTGGCAGATTTAAAGCGGGGATTGGTGGATATTTTGATCGGCACTCATCGGGTGCTGTCCAAGGATGTGGAATTTAAAGATCTGGGACTGCTGGTGATTGATGAGGAACAGCGGTTTGGAGTTACCCATAAGGAAAAGATCAAGCAGATGAAAAAGGATATTGATGTGCTGACCCTCACTGCCACTCCCATTCCCCGGACTCTGCACATGAGCCTGATTGGGATCCGGGATATGAGCGTGCTGGAGGAAGCGCCTCAGGATCGGCTTCCCATTCAGACCTTTGTGATGGAATATAATGAGGAGATGGTTCGGGAGGCCATCAGCAGGGAGCTGGCCAGGGGAGGACAGGTGTATTATGTGTATAATCGGGTGAATACCATTGTGGAGATGACCAACACGGTCTCCAAGCTGGTGCCGGAGGCAAGAGTCTCCTTTGCTCACGGCCAGATGAAGGAGCGGGAGCTGGAAACCATCATGTACGATTTTATCAACGGGGAGATTGATGTGCTGGTGACTACCACCATCATTGAAACCGGGCTGGACATTTCCAATGCCAACACTATGATCATTCATGATGCGGACAATATGGGCTTATCTCAGCTTTACCAGCTGCGGGGCCGGGTGGGACGTTCCAACCGGACTGCCTATGCATTCTTAATGTATCGGAGAAATAAGATGCTGAAGGAAGTGGCGGAGAAGCGTCTCTCTGCTATTCGGGAGTTTACGGAGCTGGGCAGCGGATTTAAGATCGCTATGCGGGATCTGGAGATCCGGGGAGCCGGAAATCTCCTGGGAAGTGAGCAGCACGGCCATATGGAGGCAGTGGGATACGATTTGTACTGCAAGCTGTTAAACGAATCCGTCCGGGAGATCAAGGGGGAGGCCACGGACAAGGAGGGCTATGAGACAGCCATTGACCTGGATGTGGATGCCTTTATTCCTGAGCGGTATATCCGCAATGAAAATCAGAAACTGGATATTTATAAGCGCATTGCCCTGATCTCCAACGAGGAAGAATACGATGATATGCTGGAGGAACTGATGGATCGCTTTGGGGAGCCGCCCAAATCTGTGCAGAATCTGTTGGCTATCGCCTGGCTAAAGGCAATGGCTCATCAGATCTATCTCACAGATGTAGTACAAAAAGGGGACGAGATCCGTTTTGTGCTGTATGAGAAAGCGATGATTGATGTGGCAAAGATTGATAGTTTTCTTCAGGAATATAAGGGGAGAATGAAATTCACCGTAGATTCCAGACCTTACTTTACCTATGCAAAACCCCGAAAGGGCGGTCGGGACAATGAGGATGTGCTGCTGTTAGTCCGGGGGATTCTGGAAAATATGAAGAAGCTGGAGCAGCTTCGTCCCCTAGGTGTGTAAAGTCTGTGAAATCCCAAGGAAAACAGAGAAAAAGATGGCGATTTAAAATCATATCGGTAAGTAAAAACGGGTCCTATCACCGGTGCTGGGAAGGGCTCGGCCTC
>ENA-ORTM01001750-ORTM01001750.1-human-gut-metagenome-genome-assembly--contig:-NODE-1750-length-21075-cov-7.405947_pt1 | contig 21075 bp, 14 predicted proteins | sample MGYA00241909_ERZ509182 | MGnify/ENA primary metagenome ERZ509182 (study PRJEB26280, sample SAMEA2338855) | human gut metagenome | biome: human gut; feature: human-associated habitat; material: faeces...
CAAGCTCTTTACTGCAATTGAGATTGCCATTGAGATTGCTTGCGGATTTTAGGATGAATTAAGGAGTATTTGCTAAGTATTTTAAGAACTTATCCTATTTGTCAGAAGTAGCTACAGGTGGTATTTATTGTGAAAAAGAGCTTTTTTTAGCTTCTTGTTTTCTACCTTTTATATACCGTAATGATGCTTTATTACATAAAGATAAAGTGTGAAAAATTATAGAAACAGCATCGGATAATTAAGATAGTGAAACGGGAATGAGATAATTTTATCTTTTTGAGCTTAATAATAGTGAATAAATCAATAATATTATTATCTTTGCCGCTGTTAGTGAATGAAGAAAATAGGATAAGTTCTTAAAATACTTATCGCATTTCCTAATTATTTGTAGTAAATAAGATATCTGATAAATAAAAAAGGAAAATAATCCATTGGATTACTCTCCTTTATACTATTGAGGTTTAAATAAAGTTCTCTAATCAAGTATGACAGTTACTTGATTTCGTATCCCCAAGCACGTAGGGCACCATTTCCCATATCAATAAGACCTGTCTTAATGATTTCTTTTAACTTTTTCATAATGTTATCCTTTCTTTGTTGATTAAAATGATGGCATTTATATTATTTAATGCCTATGCCCCAAGCTCTTACTTCGTTTTCACCCATCATAGCCAGGACTTTCATCACAATACTTTTTACCTTTTTCATAATCTCGTTATCCTTTCTTTCTATGTTTTACAACACAAAATTACGTGCTTTTGTTTTCTGTTGTATACTTATGAGGTCAAAATATACACTAAAGGGACAAATTCTTGATACAGGTCAAGAATTTGCCCCTTTTTATGAAAAAGAAGTTTCAGAAGCCTAATTTATGGAACTCGTTTTCGAAGTTGGGTGTAAAAATATCTTTTCCCATATTGGCTCTAATTTCGTCTAATGTCCAAAAGCGTCCTCCGGCCAGTTCCTCACTGGGGGTAATGGGACCATCATAAACGGTTTTGTGTGAGAATACCAGTTCTTTTTCGCGAGTGGACTCAAAAACATAATTAGTCAGCAGTTCGGGGGTGAAGTCGGTAATTCCGAGTTCTTCTTTCACTTCACGGTGGAGTGCCATTTCTACGCTTTCGCCCAAATCGACATGACCGCCTACTGAAGTATCCCATTTGCCGGGTTGGATATCTTTCCATTCCGGTCGTTTTTGTAGGTAAAGTTCACCTTTGCTGTTGAATACGTGGAGGTGCACTACCGGATGAAGTTTTTTACTGCCGTCATGACATTCGCCTCGTGTGGCAGCTCCCACAATATTTCCTTGTTCATCCACAATGGGAAACATTTCTTCTTTATTGTCGCTATTCATACTTTGTTCTTTTTTGCCTGCAAAGATAGTGAAATAATAACTTAATAATCCACCTGGTGACGTTTCAAAAAAGCCACAGTCTTATGTATTTCTTTGTACATCACTATGTCTTCGCGGATGAAAGATACTTCCTTGCGATAAACCGAGAGGAATTTTTCAATGTATGGAGAGCTTCTGAGCGGACGCCGGAAGTCGATACCTTGAGCTGCATTCATCAGTTCGATGGCAAGTATATGTTCCAGATTGTCCATTATCTTAAACAGTTTGGTGGCAGCATTGGCCCCCATGCTCACATGGTCTTCTTGTCCGTTGCTGGATACAATGGAATCACTGCTGGCGGAGTAGCAATACATTTTATTTTGGCTTACCATAGAGGCTGCTGCATATTGGGGAATCATAAAGCCTGAATTCAGTCCGGGATTGGCAACAAGGAATTCGGGCAGTCCGCGAAGTCCCATAATAAGCTGGGCCACACGACGCTCGGATATATTCCCCAGTTCGGCCAAAGCGATGGCGAGATAATCATAGACGAGTGCCAGAGGTTGTCCATGGAAGTTTCCGCCCGATATAATCAGGTCTTCATCGGGGAAGATGGTGGGATTGTCGGTGACAGAGTTGATCTCGGTCAGCAAAACGGACGCGGCATGGCGAATGGCATCTTTGGTAGCGCCGTGTACTTGGGGAATACAACGGAATGAGTAGGGGTCTTGCACATGTGTCTTGGGCTGAGTTATGATTTCACTTCCTTCCAGTATACGGCGGAATGCGGCTCCTGTCTCTATCTGGCCTTGGTGCGGTCGCATCTGCTGGATACAATTCATGAACGGATCAAGACGTCCGTCGAAAGCTTCAAGAGAAATAGCGGCAATGAGGTCGGCTTTCTTGCTCAGTCGGAACGCTTTCAAGATGGCATAAACACCGTTGGCGCTCATGAATTGTGTACCGTTCAGCAAAGCCAGTCCTTCTTTACTTTTCAGTTTTACAGGCTCCCAGCCAAATTCATCGAGTACACTGATGGCTTCGCATCGCTTACCTTTATAATATACATCTCCCACACCGATAAGCGGCAGGAAAAGGTTGGCAAGCGGAGCAAGATCGCCGGATGCACCTAACGAGCCACGGTCATATACAATGGGCATTACATCATTGTTGAAGAAGTCGATGATGCGTTGTACGGTAATGACTTGCACACCGCTATGTCCCAACGAAAGGGCATGTGCCTTGAGCAGAAACATCAGTTTTACTATGACATGCGGCATCTCTTCGCCCACACTGCAAGCATGGCTTTTCACCAGATTCTCTTGTAAGGTACTCAGTTCGTCAGACGAGATATTGCGGTTGCACAGCGAGCCGAATCCGGTGGTAATACCATAAAGCGGTGTGTCGGAATTGGCTATCTTTTTATCCAGATAGTCCCTGCACTTCTGAATGCGCTCCCGTGCTTCGGACGCCAGTTCCAGTTTCAGGTTCTCATTGATGATACGTTCGATAATATCGAATGTGAGTTCGCCGGAACCTATTTGATATACGTTATTCATAATCTTCTTTTTTAGAAAACGGTTTTCACATAGTCCAGTATCTTTTGTTCTTCGGCAATCGTTGTCTTTTCTATCATATCCGCTTCTTCAGTCATTTCTTTTACAAATTTCTCGTCTTTGATAGAAGTGAGATTGATGCGGACATTCAGCAATGCGCCCAGTATAGCGGTTCGTGCACACATCATAGCCACACAAGCATCGGTCACGGCATTGCTGTTTCCTTTTCGTGCCACTACGTCAATCATCGGCAGGATGGAATGGACGATACGTGCCACTTCCATCGGTACTTCGGCTGCATATTTGGTTTCTTTTTGAATCGCTTCGCTGCGGATGTTTTTCTCTTCTTCTGTTTCTTTGGGAAGTTTGAATGCGGCAAATACGCGGTTATACGCATCCGAGTCACGGTCTACATCAATAATGAGTTGACGTGCCAGTTCCTCAAAACGGGCGGAAAGGTCTTCCATAACTTCGTTTACTTCGGCGTATTTCTTCCGTCCGATGGTCAGGTTGGCAACCATTGCGGCGAGGGAGGTTGCCAAAGCACCATTGAAGGCGGATACGCTTCCGCCACCGGGAACAGGATCGTTGCTGATGACTTTATGAATAAATTCTTTAATAGTGAGTTCTGTTAACATGGTATTATGTTTTTTAGTTAGATGAATATTTTAGAATAGAATACGTCCTCCTTTGATGGTGTGTTGCACGGAGTTCATGCCGGTATAGTAAACGAGTACAGCCGGAGTATCGGTATCCAGCAGGACAAAATCTCCCTGTTTGCCTACTTCGATACTTCCTGTCCGGTGGGCATAACCCAGTGCGGCAGCTCCGTTTAATGTCATGGCTGTGATAGCTTCTTCCAATGTGAGATGCATATATAGGCAAGCCAGTGCAAATGTCAGTGGGATGGAGCCGGAACAACAACTGCCCGGATTGAGGTCGGTGGCGAGGGCTACGGCACAACCGCTGTCTATCATGTCACGTCCTCGTGCATAAGGTTCACGAAGCGTAAAGGCGGTCAGAGGCAGGAGTGTGGCGACAACCTTATTTTCTGCCATTGCACGGATGCCGGTATCCGAAGCGTGTAGCAAATGATCGGCGCTGAGCGCTTTTATTTCACCGGCAAGTTCGGCACCGCCGAAGCTTACTATCTCATCGGCATGTATCTTGGCACCGAGTCCCAGTTCCTGTGCGGCTTGCAGGAGTCGCCGGGATTGTGCTACGGTAAAGACACCTTGCTCGCAAAAAATGTCGCAATTTTCGGCAAGTTGCTTTTCACGGACCAGAGGAAGCATTTCATGGATGAGAAAATCAATGTATTCGTCGGCTCTGCCCTGATATTCGGGAGGCAATGCATGTGCACCGAGAAAGGTGGCGGCTATATCTACTTTGCGTTGCGGAGAGAGATTGATGGAACGCATCACTTCCAGTTGCTTAAGCTCCGTATCGCGGTCAAGTCCGTAACCGCTTTTCCCTTCCACTGTAGTGACCCCCATGCGGCTCATGACATCGATGAACCATTCGGCTTTGCATTTCAATTCCTCCGGTGTCGCTTCACGAGTGGCATGTACCGTGTTGACGATACCTCCTCCGCGTTGCATGATGCTCATATAGCTTTCGCCATTCATGCGCCAAATAAATTCTTCGGGGCGATACCCTCCGAATACCAGGTGGGTATGTGAGTCGATGAATCCGGGAAGCAACACTCGTCCTTCGGCATCCAGAATCTCGTAGCCTTCTTCCAGTTCTTCACATGTAGGACGGGATGGACCTGCATAGGTAATCACTCCGTCGGTTACTTTTACGGTTCCTCCGGTGAGATCCAGCAGTTGGTTCATCTCTTTACCTTTCAGGGCAGAGGTGCCAAGCGGGGTGATGATGCGGGCATTCTTGATGATAAGGTTGTTGTTCATGACGATAGATTTCTTGTTATTCCATAATCTGCGCTTCCAGTACTTGCTGCATGGAGAAGTTTTCCAGTCCCAAATAATAAGAGGCTGTGTCAATCAGAGCTTCCATGGGAACCAGGCCCACAATTTCGCTGCCGATGATGCTTACTCCGTAGCGGCGGGCTTCGAAACGCACCATCTCAAAAGCCCGATAGAGGGCAGTCTTGCTGTAGTCTGTCAGGTTCATGGACACCTGGGTGATACCTCGGTCCTTCAGTTCCACACCCATGGCTTTGCAAAAGCGTAGCCCGCCTCCGATAAAACGGATTTTCTTGGCAATATCATGTGCAATCTCCAGACTGGGGGTGTTCAGATTGATATTATAAGCCACTAACGGCATGCGAGCTCCGATGGCAACGGTTCCGGCAGTGGGATGCCGTTCTTCGGGACCGAAATCGGGATGCCATTCGGGTTGGTGAATCTTTTCCTTCATGCCTTCGAATTCTCCTTTACGGATGGCGGCAAGATTTTCGCGATGAGGAGCGCTTGCTGATTTCTCATAGAGGAAGACCGGAAGGTTATATTGAGAGGCTACCCGTTGCGCTACTTCTTTAGAGATGGCGATGGCTTCTTCCATGGTACATCCTTTGATAGGAATGAACGGTACTACATCTACCGCTCCCATTCGCGGGTGCTGTCCTTGATGATGGTTGAGGTCAATCAGCTTTACTGCTATGCCGATGGCTTCTATCACCGCTTCTTTTAAAGCATCAGGTTCTCCCACTACGGTGACCACAAGACGATTATGGTCTTCATCATTGCTATAGTCGAGCAGTTTTACCCCGGCGCGTGCACGGAAGGGAGATACTATCTGATCTATTTTCTGCAAGTCGCGTCCTTCGCTAAAGTTGGGAACGCATTCCATGATTTTTGTCCAGCTCATAATTCGTAATGTTATTGATGTTTTATACCTTTTTCTTTTAATACTCTGTCGATTAATGCATCTTCTGCCAGATGCGGCATGGTGATATGATAGCCCTGTTCCCGATGAGTATGGTTAAATTCTTCGGATGTTTCCATGGCATGCGGATTACGTGCCCATGAGCGTCGTGCCACACCGCCCATGACATCCCATAGCATGGACGAGCGTAAAATGGCGTCTACTCGATCACTACCGTCGCACACCATTCCGAATCCGCCGTTGATGGCTTTGCCGATACCTACGCCTCCGCCATTGTGCAGGGCAACCAGACTCATGCCGCGTGCACAGTTGCCTGCAAAGCACTGGACTGCCATATCTGCCATCACATTGCTGCCGTCCTTGATGTTCGATGTTTCACGGAAAGGAGAATCGGTTCCACTCACATCATGGTGGTCTCGTCCCAACATAATGGGACCTACTTCTCCTTTGCGTACCATTTCGTTAAAACGCAAGGCGATATTCATGCGACCGAGTGCGTCCTGATAGAGGATGCGTGCCTGAGTGCCGACTACCAGATTGTTCTTTTCGGCATCACGTATCCATATCCAATTATCCATGTCCTGTCCGCGTCGTTCTTTGGGAATACACTCCATGGCGGCATGGTCGGTTTTTATCAAATCTTCATGTTTACCGCTGAGACAAACCCAGCGGAAAGGTCCGTAGCCGTAATCAAAAAGTTGCGGTCCCATAATGTCTTCCACATAAGAAGGCCAGATGAAGCCGTCTTTTTCATCAATGCCATTGCGTGAGATTTCCTTTACTCCTGCATCATAAATGGCTTTCATAAACGAATTGCCGTAATCGAAAAAATAAGTACCGCGTTCCACCAGTGCTTTAATAGCATTGAAATGGCGGCGTAGTGAAGCATTTACAAGCTTTTCAAATCGTACACGGTCGTCTTTCAACAGGCGGGTACGTTCATCGAAAGTGATGCCTGCCGGACAGTATCCTCCTTCGTACACGGCATGGCACGAGGTTTGGTCGCTCAGCAGTTCAATATCTATATGGTGATTCAAAGCATGCTCCAGCAAATCTACTACATTTCCGTGATAAGCAATGGAACAAGGCTTGCGTAGCCTCATGGCTTCGGCAGCAAGGGTATAGGCTTCTTTCAAGTCGGCAGTGACGTGCTGCACCCATCCTTGGCGATACCGTGTTTCGATGCGTGAGGCATCTACTTCGGCAATGATGGCGACGGCTCCTGCTATTTCGGCAGCTTTAGGCTGTGCGCCGCTCATTCCGCCCAAACCGGAAGAAACAAAGAGATGCCCGTTAAGATTTCCATCCTGCGGTACTCCTAATTTCATGCGGCCGGCATTCAATAAGGTATTGAATGTACCGTGTACAATGCCTTGCGGACCGATGTACATCCATCCGCCTGCTGTCATCTGACCGTAATTGGCAACGCCCATCTGTGCAGCAATTTCCCAGTCACGCTGGTTGTCGAACATGCCTACCATCATGGAATTGGTGATAATGACACGCGGTGCTTCGGGCTTTGACTTGAACAGACCAAGGGGATGTCCGCTTTCCACTACCAAAGTCTGTTCGTCAGTCATTACTTCCAGATATTGTTTAATGAGCCGGTATTGCATCCAGTTTTGGCATACTTGTCCTGTTTCACCGTAAGTGACCAGTTCGTAAGGATACAAGGCAATATCAAATGAAAGGTTGTTGTCTATCATTACTTGAAATGCTTTTCCTTCGATGCAGTTTCCTTTATATTCGTCAATAGGCTTTGCTTTCAAATCGCCTTGCGGCCGGAAACGGTAGCCATAGATTTTTCCCCGGGTGAGCAGTTCGTCCATAAATTCCGGGGCGAGTCGGGCGTGAAGTTCTTCGGGAATGTAGCGTAGCGCATTCCTCAGTGCGGTTTCTGTTTGTGCCGGTGTCAGACGATAACCTCTGTCGGGCGCACGGCGGATGCCTTCCACAAAAGTAGGATAGGCAGGAAGTTCGTTAGATAAGGTGACAGTCATAGCATTCAGGTGTTTTGTCACAAAGATAGTAAAACAACTGAGATACTATGACTTAATGAATATGTTTAGTGACATAAAGTAATAGAAACTCCTATGTATTATGGCAGGTTAAGAAGTCCAATTCTATCTTTTATAGTATATAGATCTAGTCATTATACATTTGGAAGACACGCTGTGCCATTTCTCTCATTTCTTGGCGTAAAGTGGCTGGAGCTATTACCTCAACACTATCGCCAAAGGAACGTAGAAGCGAACGTAATTTATAGTTGTCTTGTACCTTCAGTCGAACCTCTCATTTACCGTCGGTCTGTTTGCTGTTTAGCACAGATTGAGACTCATGCAGTGGCTTTGTTGTAATATAATTCCACGCCTTGTCGGTAACATGCAAAATGGCATTTTCCACGGGTGCACCTGTTCGGCAGGACGATAGGTAATAGAGCGCTCGTCCTCCTCATCCTCGCCAAGACGTATCTTGACCGGTTGCCTTCGATAATATTCGCGGTTTCTTGTAGCAAAATGTCTTATGCTGATATAGAAACTTGCACGCTGTCGGAAGGCTTCTTTCTTATGAAATACTTTATCGTTATTCAAGACAATATCGCAATATATGCGTTACTAAGGCGGATATGGACAATTTTATATTATCATTCGGACGATTTTTATAGATGACTACTATACCGATTTAATACATTTGCATATTATTTAAAGAATAATATTTATTAATCCTAAAAAAACTTTTATGGAACAAAAATGCAGAATTAAGGGTAAACTGCCCAAACTTCTCATGCTACTGTGCATGTTCTTATGTTCCTTTACAATGGCTTTCGCACAGAAAACCGTCAAAGGGACAGTGCTTGATGAAACAGGCTCGTCTGTCATCGGTGCAAACGTGTTGGAAAAGGGAACTACCAACGGAACAATCACCGACATGGATGGAAATTTTACCCTTAAGGTAAAAAACGATGCTGTTTTGGTGGTCAGCTTTATTGGTTACAAGGACCAGACAATCCCTGTTAAAGGCAAGACTGAATTTAAAATCACATTAAAAGAAGACAGTGGTCTGCTGGATGAAGTCGTGGTTGTAGGTTACGGTGTGCAGAAGAAAGTAAATCTTACCGGAGCTGTGTCTACCGTTTCGGCCGAAAAGCTGGAGAGCCGTGCTACAACAAGCCTGTCTAGTTCATTGTCCGGTCTGGCCGCAGGTGTACAGGTCAACCAGGGATCGGGAAAGCCCGGCAGCGATGGAGCCAGCATCCAGATGCGCGGTCTCGGCAGTTTCAACAGCTCTTCTCCCATGGTCATCGTGGACGGGTCAGAAGCCTCTATGGCATCTGTAAACAGCGATGACGTGGAAAGCATCTCTTTCTTGAAGGACGCTGCCAGTGCCGCTATTTACGGTTCGCGCGGTGCCAACGGTGTAATCCTCATTACCACCAAGAAAGGAAAGAAGGGACAGGCACCCAAAATCACCTATACAGGTATTGTGACCAATTCAAAGATGAGCGGCAAGGCTTTCCTTTTCGAGGACAACTATGCTGAATATATGGAAATGGCCAACCGCTGGAGTACCAACCGCGACTATAAGGCCGGCACCAAATATACCCAGGCGGCTATAGACGAATGGCGCGAAGGCTTGAAGAAGGCGGCATCCAATCCTAATGGCATAGACAATCCATACGGCGTGCCAAACTTCCTGGCATACCCCAGCACACAGTGGGTAGAAGAGTTGTTCCGTCCTTACACCATGCATAAGCACAATGTGTCCATCACCGGAGGTAGTGACAAAACCACCTATCTGCTTTCGTTCGGATATATGGACAATCCCGGTATGCTTCAGAACACAGGTTTGAAGAGATATGAAGGACGTGTGAACGTGGAAACCGAAATCAACAAATTCCTGTCGTTCGGCACACAGACGTATGCCACGTTCGAAAACAGCGAACCGGGTAATACCAGCTTTACATACATGTTCCAGAATACTCCGGCCATGACTCCGGAATACAACGGTCGTTACGGCGTTGCAGTGGACGGATCTTCCACTTCCAACCTGCTTGCAGACGTGCTGGCTCGAGGAGGTTCCTATAACGATACGCGTCTCAATACCACTTGGTATGCACGCTTGAAGCCCTTCAAAGGTCTGACCATCGAGGGACGTTTCAACTATCAGACCACATTCAATGAATCGGAAACTTATAGCAGAACCATTGACAAGGAGAACTTCCGTACCGGCGACTTCTATGCAGGCACCAGCAGCGACCAGGCAACCACTTACCGTGCCACTACTCGCTACTGGAACCGTACACAGGTGGGTACTGTCAGCTACGCCAACAAGATTGGCGACCATGACTTCAACATTATGGTAGGTACGGAACAATACTACTGGACAGTGAAGGGCTTCAACGCTACCCGTACAGGCTTGCTTGACATGTCGTTGCCCGATTTTACAGCCGCTACGGACAAGATGATTCCAACCGTTGGTGGTACACCTATGCAGGAATATGGCGTGATATCTTATTTCGGCCGTGTGAACTACTCTTATAAGGACCGTTACTTGGTGGAAGCCAATTTCCGTCGCGATGGTTCTTCACGTTTCGGTCCCGACCATCGTTGGGGTACATTCCCTTCCGTATCTCTGGCATGGCGTGTCTTGGAAGAGCCTTTCATGGAACCTGTCAAGAATGTCTTTTCTAATTTGAAGCTGCGTGCATCATGGGGACGTTTGGGTAACACCACTTCCGGATACTATGACTGGCAGGCTACTTACAGCTCGAACAACTACTCATTTGGTGGCGAAACTGTTAAGGGATTGAAATTGAGCAAGATCGCCAACCCGTATTTGCATTGGGAAACAGGTGAATCTACTAACGTTGGTCTGGAAATGGCTTTCTTGAATAACCGTTTGTCAGTGGAGGCTGACTGGTATCAACGTACTACAAAAGGTATCTTGGCTACACCTTCCATCTTTATGACCATGGGTAGTGTGAGTGCTCCTGTTACCAATACATCGAATATGCGTAACCGTGGTATTGAAATGAACTTGCGTTGGTCCGACAAAATTAAGGACTTTGAGTATAGTGTAGGTATCAATTTCGCTTACAACAATAATAAAGTAACGAAATATAAAGGCAAACTGAAACAAGGATGGGAAGTGGATGAAAATGGGAACCGTGTCTACGTGACCAACCGTGGTGATGTGGCAGACTATGGCAACACTATAGTAGTAGAAGACCACATATACAACGAACATTTCCTTTACGAACGTCACAAGGGTAATGGAAACGTCTACTTGGCAGACGGCGTGACTCCTGACCCCCATGGAGGTCCGCGTGACGGCATGATACGTACCAAGCAAGACCTTGACTGGGTACGCGCCATGATAGACTACCGCGATGCGGACGGCAACCGTGTGTACAACATCAACAACCAGAGTGTAGGGCAAGGCAAGGGTCTGTGGTACGGTGAAATGGTTTACGCGGATGTCAACGGTGACGGCATGTACGGCACAAACGACGATGACCGTGTATTCACAGGCAAATCCACCACTCCCAAATACACATACGGCATCAACTTCTCCGCTGCATGGAAAGGAATAGACCTGAACATGACCTGGGCCGGAAATGCGGGCATGTATCGCCGCATCTACGAACGCGGCTTCAATGACATGAGCGACGCAGGCTGGCAGGAAGGAACCATCGTGGCAAGAAACGCGCGCCACATCTACTATTATTGTGACCCGGAGCTGTCTGTTACCGATCCGAATTACGACCCTGCCAACGACCCGAACGCAAACATCTACGCGTCCTACATGCGTATAGGCAACACCAACAGTGCGCATCGTGCGAATACCGGCGAACTGTACAATGCTTCATACATCAAGCTGAAAACATTGCAGATTGGTTACACCTTTCCACAGGCATTGATGAAGAAGGCTTATATCAACAAGTTGCGTGTCTTCGCTTCATTCGAGAACTTGCTTACCATCACGAATTTCCCGGGTGTGGATCCTGAAATGGGCGGCTCCGGATTCCAGTCCTATCCTATTCCCCGTATGATTTCCGGTGGTTTAAATATTACTTTCTAAATCTACTGATTAACAACTGAAACAATGAATATGAAAAAAATAATTCTTCCTCTCATAGGATTAGCTTTTTGTGGGTTGCAAAGCTGTGTGGACCTGAACATGGCTCCCCACAACCAGGTTGCTTCCGGAAACATGTGGACAAACTCCACATTGACCAACGCAGGTGTGGCTGCCATCTATCAGAACTTGCGCGGATGGGGCATCTACAATCAGGACTATACCAATGCGACTCCTGCTTTCGAAGCATTGAGCATGTCTACTGATGCTTACCGTACACCTCCTTATCTGAAGGGCACTGCAGGTTCCGGCGACGGACTGTTTTCAAACGCTTGGAAGTATTTATACGAAGGTGTCCATCGTGCCAACTCTGCCATCGATGTTCTGTCGGAGCCGGGCAGCGGCGGCGTGGACGACGAAACCCGCTTGCGCTTGTTGTGCGAGAGCAAGTTTCTCCGCGCTTTCTACTACACCAGGCTGAACGAGCTCTTCGGCCGTTATGGTCTGGGGGTGCCTCTCTATCTGGAGCCGTTGGGGTCTGTGGACGAATGTACCAAGGGACAATCTCCTGAAGACGAAGTCTGGGCACAGGTCATCCAGGACTTGACCGACTGTATAGATGAGCCGAATTTCCCCGACCATTATGCCGAAACAGGACGTGCCTGCAAGGGCGCTGCCTACACTTTGCGCGGACGTGTCTACCTGATGATGGGAGCAAAGTATAATTACGACAATAAAGTAGGCACCGTGACGGGTACCAAGATAGACGAAAGTCTGCTCCGCAAGGCCGTGGCCGATTTCGAGAAGGTGGGACAATGCGGTTTCAGCTTGTTCAAGGGCGGATACAAGCAAATCTTCACTGAAGCGAACGAAGGATGTGAGGAAATGATTTTTGCCGTTTCCAATACGGATAAGCTGAAGGGATACGGAAACTCCACTCAACGTTATTGCGGAACTCGTTCCATGGTGGGACACGACGGAGTGGAAGGCTGGTCTTACTTCGCGCCATCCAATGCCTTGGTGGATTTGTATGAGTATAAAGACGAGCAGAGGGATTTCGACTGGAATGACATTATCCCCGGTTATTTCGATATTTCCGAGAGAGACCGTCTGATTTATTTTCTCCGCGACTCCTTGGAAAACGGAGACGTGCTGGGTGGCCCTGAATTGAGAAAAATGATTGTAACGAAGATCAATACTGTATCGGAGAAAAACCGCGGTTTGTACTTGGGCGACGGAAACGAAGCCCGTCTGAAGAAAGCTTGGGAGAACCGTGACCCTCGTCTGCGCTACAACGTGATTCTGCCGTATGATGAACCTTACATGGGAGGCGATGCCAAGCGCCTGAATGCAGGCGACCTCAATCCGGTGCCCTACGTGTTCCGCTGGCCGGTGAAGCAATCGCGTCATTATGTGGATATGCAAAAAGACCCTTCCTGGGGTGTGGATGCTCCGTATGACCTGATGCAGGACGGTAACAGTGAAGCGGAATTTGCCTACCGTTACCGTAAGTTCGTCATGGAAGGCTATGAATGTGAATATGCGCAGGACAGCCCTATCGACGAACCTGTGTACCGCTATGCTTATGTCTTGCTGATGTGGGCTGAGGCATTAGCCCAGTTGGATGACTTGACAGGTGCGGCCGAAAAGGTCAACATGGTTCGTCAGCGTCCATCGGTAGAAATGTGGCCATATACATTTAGCAACAAGGAAGATGCGCTGAACAAAATCCGCAACGAGTCCCGTCGTGAGTTCTGTATGGAAGGAGTCAACTTCCTCGAAGAATTCCGTTGGGGTACTCTTCGCCAAACCAAGTTCGAACCTTTCATGAACTATCAGCCCGGTTCTAAGACTTGTCCCGGATTCCAAAGCAGTGGTAACGGTGGTGTAAGCTGGTCTACAACAAATGACTATAGCATCTTCCCTGTACCTCGGTCGGAAGTAGAAAAGAACCCGAATCTGACAAAAACTCCGGGTTGGGTGTACTAAAAGATTTCATGACCGTATAGGTGTTTTAATGTAAAAAAGGGGCCTGTCAAACTCTTTCTTGAGTTTGGGTAGGCCTCTTTTTTATTGGGCAAGTGGGGTCATATACCTGTTCGGATTTTCAAGCATGTGCTTGCGGATATCGTTCCGGCCGGAACTTGCACCACCGTTAAACAATGGCGAGCCCCTTTTCATACGGATGATTAAGCCTTTCCATACTGAATACTACTACGTCCTGCCGTAGTGGGACGTAGTAAATGTCTGTAAAAAACGCCTTAATGGTAGGGAAGAAAACGCTTAATGCTGCGGAAGGAAGATGGTATGCCTGTGATAGGGCTTCAGGGTATCAGCAACGAACTGTCGCCATAGCTTAGGAACCTGAAATCATGCTCCAAGGCATAATCATAAATCTTTCGCCAGTCTCCTTTCACAAAAGCAGAAACCAATAGCAGTAATGTGCTTTGCGGTTGGTGGAAATTGGTAACCATCTTCTTCACTATTTTGTATTCGTAACCCGGAGCAATGATGATTTGCGTACTGGTGTGCAATGTTTCCATGTGGTGACGGTTCAGATAATCGAGTATATGCTGTAAAGCCTGTATAGTGCCGATGCCATTTTTCTCTTCGTAAGGCATCCATTGCTGCACGTGCAGTTCTTCCTGGTTGGCATCGGGATTGCGGCTGATAGCTACTCCTATATAATACAGGCTTTCCAAGGTTCTCACCGAAGTGGTTCCTACGGCAATGGCATGCCCTCCGTGTGCAATCAGTTTCTCAATGGTCCGTTTGTTGACGGAGATGTATTCCGTATGCATTTCGTGTCCTTCTATTTCTTCACTTTTCACGGGCTTGAAGGTGCCTGCACCTACGTGCAAGGTCAGTTCTTCGCGGTCGATACCGTGGGCATCCAATGCTTGCAATACGCGTTCGGTGAAGTGCAGTCCGGCGGTGGGGGCGGCTACCGACCCTTTTATTTTGGAATAGACCGTCTGATAAGTTTCTTTATCGCTTTCTTGTGTGTCTCGGTTGAGGTAGGGAGGAATAGGCAGTTCGCCCACCACTTCCAGCAGGTCGGCAAAGGTGATGCTGTCATCATTCCATTCAAAATCTACCCAATGGCTTGTGCCGCGACATTCACCGCGTGTGGCAGTCAGTGTCACCTGTTTCCCTTTCACGTCTACCATGCGGCTCAGTGCTCCTTCTTTCCATTTCTTCAGATTGCCAATCATGCAGAGCCAGCTGCATTTTTGCGTTTGCTGGAAGGACAGTACATAATCGTTCGGCTGTATAGGCTCCAGACAGAACACTTCAATCAGCGCCCCTGTTTCCTTGCGGAAGTGCAGACGTGCCTGAATCACCTTTGTATTGTTGAAGACCATCAGTTCGCCCTGTTCCAGATATTCCGGCAGCGAAGTGAATGTATCTTCGCTCACTTCACCGTGGCGGTATACCAACAGTTTGGATTGGTCACGCACTGTCAGCGGAAACTTTGCAATCCGTTCGTCGGGCAGCGGGTAGTTGTACTCGCTTATTTTGATATGTTTTGTATCTTCCATTTGATTTCGTTTCATAATTTGCGCAAAAGTACCGATATTTGTGCAAACTAAAAAGCAAACAATATGAAAATAGGAGATAAAGTCCGTTTTCTCAGTGAAGTGGGTGGCGGCATTGTGACAGGATTTCAGGGGAAAGACATTGCATTGGTGGAAGATGCCGATGGGTTTGATATTCCGATGCCTGTTAGAGAATGTGTAGTAATAGATGCTGATGATTATAATATAAAGCGCAAACCTGTTGCGCAGAAGGATGTGCCTGATGCAGCCAAATCCAAAGGGGCTGTGCAGACCGTGAAAAAGTCAATGGAAGAGGAGGAAGACGAACGTCCCATCACTTATCGTGCCGCCGAGCGTAAAGGAGGAGATGTGCTTAATGTAATGTTGGCCTTTGTTCCACAAGATATCAAAGCAATTTCGAGCACCGGTTTTGATGCTTATATTATCAATGACAGTAACTATACGCTTTCATTTGCTTATCTTTGTGCCGAAGGTCATAATTGGCGCGTGCGGAGTTGGGGAACTGTGCAGCCGAATACTAAATTCTATATCGAAGAGTTTGACAAGAGCATTTTAAATGAACTGGAGCATGTGGCAGTGCAAGTGCTTGCTTTTAAAGATAATAAGAGCTTTATGATAAAGCCTGCCGTATCGGTGGAGCTTCGTATAGATACGGTTAAGTTTTATAAACTCCATACGTTTCGCGAAAGCATATTCTTTGAAGAACCATCATTAATTTATGATATTGTGAAAGATGATATGCCTGCCCGACAGACTTTTTTAAACGCGGACGATATTAAAGATGCGCTTTTGGCAAAGAAAGCTGTTGATGTTATTCCGGCACGTAAGCCTGAGGCGAAAGTTCCGCAGAGCGATATCGTAGAGATAGACCTTCACGCCCATGAGTTGCTCGACTCTACTGCCGGCATGAGTAATGGTGAAATTCTGAACTATCAGCTTGATGTGTTCCGTAAGACTCTGGAGGAATACAAGAGCAAGAAAGGACAGAAGATTGTTTTCATTCATGGCAAGGGCGATGGCGTTTTGCGCAAAGCCATCTTGCAAGAATTAAAATATAAGTATAAGAATTATCAGAGTCAGGATGCTTCTTTCCGCGAATATGGCTTTGGAGCGACTATGGTAACGATTCGTTAATATGCAGACATTAAAAGAATTTCTGAGGACAGACCGGTTCGCTTCATGCACCGGTGTGGAGCTGCTGGAAATAAAACCGGGGTATGCGCGTGCACGTATGTTGGTTACGGAACGACATCTCAACGGTGGAGGGGTGTGCCAGGGAGGAGCCTTGTTTACACTGGCTGATCTGGCATTTGCTGCCGTGGCAAATAGTCATCGCCGGCTTACACTGTCTGTGACAGCTAATATTACTTTCTTGCGTCCTGCAAAATCAGGATATGTGTATGCAGATGCTGCTGAGGTGTTTAATCACCATCGCATTCCTTTTGTAGAAGTGAAGATAACGAATGAGAAAGGCGAATTGATTGCTATATTTACCTCATCGGGCTATAGAAAAGAAACGGAGTTGCCGGTGGAGGATTTGGAATAATATACAGCAAGAAGAGGGCGTGTCGAAACGCTCATAAACTAAAAATCACCCTCGCCACAGGTAGTTGTAGCGAGGGCGATTTCGATAAGAAGGAAGTTTTGACACATTTGTATTCAGGTATTTATTATCCTTCTTTTACTTTCGCTTTTCCAATCTGTCCGGGTTCGACGAATAAATATTTATATCCTACACGGATAGCGGTCAGATTTAATGCTTCGAGACGCGCACGGCGTACCAGCAAGGCAGTCATTTCATGTATGCGACCGTCTACATAACCGATCATTTCACTTTCGTTCGTTTTTTCCGAGCCATACGTGCCGGCACTTTGTACTACCATGAAAGGTGATTCCGTACCTTCTTTATCCATGCCGACAGCTATGGCAACATATATCCACATTGGTCCGTGAGCAACCACTTTACGTGCTGTGGCTGTGCGGCTTTCTCCTTTTGCCAGTGTGCCGTGACAACCACCTGCGGGTGATTGAATCAATGCCCCCAATCCATATACCGGGACCTTGTTATCAGATGCATCCAATGGCTGTTCAAACAAAATTTCTTCACTCGTTTTCGGGTGAGTGACATGATAATGGTTTGCTTCGGGTATCAGTCCTCTGATTTCGTCATCGCCAACAGCTCCGGTTATTAGTTTGACATTCAGTAAACTACCGTTTAAAGCAGCTTCGTATACCACATCTGTCAGTGCGGCATTGCTGGTTAATTCTAATTCTTTCATAAGTCAAGGTTCTTTTATTTGTTTTTTTCTTACTACCAACACGTTGGAAGCCGGAAAAGATTATAAAAGAACAACGATCCGTACATTTGTCCTTCATTTAGAAGAGAAAGGATATGTGACAACATATCAGATTGGGAAATATTCTTATATTAATTATCTGATCGAAGAGCAGGATTATAAAGAACAGGAATTGGAAAAGACAAAGAATTTCTGGTACAAAGAATCTGGATTTGATCTGGTGAAGACATTATATAAAGGAAAATTAAATGAGGGGAAACTAAAGAAACTCAAAAAGTTGTTAGAAGAAATCGATGATTGACAGGAGAAGATATGATAGACATAAGAGAGATATTGGTTAGGATATTTAGTGCGATATTTTTATCCATGTGCACTGGAAGCTGTATGTTTGTTTTCTGGATGGCACTAAGAAAGTTTTTTGCAGATAAGATTCGTCCAAAAGTCTATGATTTGATATTAAAGATCATTCTAATTGCTTACTATGTTCCGGCAGGATATCTGTTGGTAAATATTTTTTTTGATAATGGGTATGTATTTGATTTTACAGGTACTATCATCAATGTTTTTTATGCTATAGCGTTGTTCTGGCTGGCTGGAGCAATTGCAACAGTTCTGAAGTTTGGAGAACGAACTTTCCGAATTAGAAGAGAAAAAGAAAGATGCTTTCCATGTAAGATGTATGTGCAAAAGATCTTTGAAGATTGTAAAAGAGAGCTTGGAATTCGCAGATCAATAGAAGTATTACAAGGATATCGCATTCAGATTCCAATGACAGCAGGAATATTAAAACCATGTGTGTTTTTACCTGTGGAAGATATGGAAGAAGAACAATTAAAAACGTGTATTTACCATGAACTCACACATTATAAGAAGCACGATATATTTTGGAATTATATAGCATGTCTGATGGTATGTATTCACTGGTATTGCCCATGGATCAGAACTGTATTTCGTAAGAACGATGAATGGAGCGAGGTGATCTGTGATCTATCAGCGATTGGTTATGTAGGATCAGCGAAGCGTTATTTTACAACGATTTTTGAGATGAGTCAGAAAAGTCAGGGAATCAAAGCATATCGGGCAGCATGTCTGTTTGAAAGCCGAGATAGTTTAGAACAAAGAATCTACTATGCAATGATGTATCGAAAACAAAAGAAGATAAAATATGCTGCGGTGATTGCAATGACCGTGATATTTTGTGGAATGAGTGTAACCAGTATTTTGGCTGCAAGTAAGGGATATCAAAAGGCGTATACAAAATGGGTACAAGAAACGGAAGTAGAAATAGAAGAACCAGATGATGAGGAAGAGGAGAGAATATCGTATGAAGAAAAAACGGGAGTTTTGGGAAATGATAAGAGTGAAACGATAAAGAAGATAAATTTTAAAAAGATGGATGCGATGACATTGGAGACTTATGTAAAGGCAGGAAAAAGGCTTCGATATAAAGGATTAACTCCGAAACGAAATGAAAATATAGAAATTTTTATAACAAGTCAAAAAAATTTTAAGGGGATAAAAGTTGGGATTATTGATTCACAGAATAGGATTAGATACATACAGGACAGAGGGAGAGATTTAGTTGAACATAGATTTAAGATAGAAAAAGAGGGGAAATATGATGTGTTTATTGAAATGGAGGATAAGAAAGATGTAAAAATTGTTGGAATGATTAATATTGATGATGATTAAAGAGATGGAGGAATAGGAGGAGAAAACGATGATAAAATATATAAAAATAATGGTAACAGTATTTACACTTTTAATTAGTTGTTCAGTGACAAATATATTTGCAAGTGATACGAATGATGTTATAGAAGAAAAGATAGATATATCAGAAAATATTATTGATGAAGTTGGAGAGGAAGACTTTGAACTGTTGTCTAATTCGATAACAGTTAATTGGACAGTGAAAAATGGAGTTAGAAAGAAAACTAAAGAATTTTATAAAAAGAAAGGAAGTAGTATCAATATTAGGTTACAGATAGCTCCAAAAACAAAAAGTGTCAAAGTAGGATATTTAGATGCAGATAAAGTAAAACATTATAAAACTGTTAAAGCAGAAATCAATCACAATTTTATAATACAAAAAACAGGATATATAGAGGTGTTTGTTGAAAATAGTAGTGGAAAAACTGTAACGGCAAGTGGAACTTATACTAAGTAATATTTTATTTATAAATGTATTTTATAAGAGGTGATGCAATATGAACAATTAAAAAATCCATGTAATACGAATGGCTGCCACCTACCTATCTGTAATATATACAGATAGCTGTATCACATGGATACAATAATGATAGCAGAAAATGAGGGAAAATAAAAGAATGAAAGACTAACTATTAAAAGTCAAGTCTAAAAATGAACTTTTTTGAATAAAGTACAGAAATGTATTTTAGATATATCTTGAACTCAGTTAGAGTTCTTTGAACCTTGAAAACTGCATGACAAAAAGAGCATCGTTGCTGGTGCTCAAAAAAAGGAGTATTGAATTAGAAAAACTTAAGCAGCTTTGATGTATTGCTGGTTGGTTTTCTCGAGATGGTAAATAACTCGAACCAACTTTTTGACGGCATGAGATATGGCAACATTGTAATGTTTGCCTTCGGCTCGTTTCTTTGCCAGATATTCAGCGAATGTTGGATCCCAGTGACAGACATATTTGGCTGCGTTGTATAAGGCATATCGTAGATATCTGGAACCACGCTTTTCCATGTGGGAGTATGCGCCATCAAGTTGTCCTGACTGGTATGTAGAAGGAGATAATCCGGCATAAGCCAAGATTTTATCAGGAGAATCAAAACGGTTGAAATCGCCGATTTCGGCAATGATCATAGCTCCCATACGGTAATTGATTCCGGGGATGCTAAGAATCGGAGAACTGATTTCATCCATAATGAGTTTGATTTCATGTTCAATTTCATCAATATCAGATGTGAGTTCCCGGATCAGCTTGATGGTATGCTTTAATTCTAATGATTTTGCTGGCATATTTGAACCTATTGAGGTTCTTGCAGCATTTCTAAAAGCAATAGCTGTTTCTTTACCATATCGCCCCTTTGATGATTCAGAAAGCAGATTGGTAAGTCTGGTAAGATGAGCGTCTGCTACTTGTTTAGCACCGGGAAATTCAGAAAGCATTGCGTAAACTGATGCCATATGAAGTGTTGGAACTAACTTTTCTAATTCAGGAAATAAGATACAGACAAGTCTTGAAACGGAAGACTTTAACTTAGCACGTTCTTTTACTTTATCAAAACGGTAACGGGTTAATGACTTTAGTTCTTCGTTGTGATAAGATATGTCTGAGTAGGACTTTAAGTTCACGTCAGACATTAGCATAGAAGCAATCGTGCGGGCATCTACTTTATCCGTTTTCGTCTGTCTAAGGCTTAGAC
>ENA-ORTM01001767-ORTM01001767.1-human-gut-metagenome-genome-assembly--contig:-NODE-1767-length-20852-cov-6.150406_pt1 | contig 20852 bp, 19 predicted proteins | sample MGYA00241909_ERZ509182 | MGnify/ENA primary metagenome ERZ509182 (study PRJEB26280, sample SAMEA2338855) | human gut metagenome | biome: human gut; feature: human-associated habitat; material: faeces...
ATGACGGGAAATTTGCAAGCAGATGGCGTGCAAAGTCGCCAGACGCTCTTTGTGCAGTATTGCCTTTACTCCTACAGCGGCAACACCCGCCAGATCGCCAAGCTGATACAGCAGGAAACCGGCGGTGACCTCTGCGAAATCGAAATTGCAACACCCTACACCGGCAGCTACAACGACGTGGTCGATCAGGGGCAGCGGGAAGTCAACAGCGGTTTTACGCCGAAGCTGAAACCCGTTTCCGCAGACCTGAAAAATTACGATACTGTGATACTGGGCACGCCGGTCTGGTGGTACACCTACGCACCAGCAATGCGGACACTGCTCCAGAGCAGTGACTTTTCCGGCAAAGTGATCTATCCATTTGCCACGAACGGCGGCTGGCTGGGGCACACATTTGCCGACATTGCCGAAGCCTGCCCCGCAGCCACGGTAAAGGCAGGGCTGAATATTCGATTCAACGAAGACCGTCTGGTCACACCGGAGGCTGAGATCCTGCGGTGGGTAAAGGGTATTTCGGAGAAGTAAAGGAAACACTGAATAAAGGCAGTGCTATACAAAACAGTGTAAGACAAAACCCGACTTCTGCAGCCATATGCAGAGGTCGGGTTTTTAATTGCGGATATGCTATAAAAGAATCACTTTGCCAGAATTTCTTCCCACGATTTCTGCATGCCGGCTCCGTGGAGTGCCACGTAATAGAGCATGTAGTAGATGTCCGTGGAATCTACCGTGCCATTGCCGTCCACATCTGCGGCAGCGATCTGCTTGGCACTCAATTCACCGTCATTGCCTACAGCAATGTTTGCCACATAGTACAAAACATAGTAGATGTCGGTGGAATCAACATCACCATTCTTGTCAATGTCGCCGGCAACTACATCGGCAGGCTTTGTCACAGTGCCGTCAGCAAAATGAATCGCAGCAGTTACTAAGAAGTAATTGTCATAATTATCAGTGGAATTGCCGCCAGTGATTGCAATTGCATTCCACTGTTCCGGCGTTCCCGCATAGTAAACGTCTGACAAGTTCATACAATTGCAAAAAACAACTTCTCCTATAAAGGTTACACTTTTTGGAATAGAGATGCTGGTCAAACTATAACAGCCATAAAAAGTTGCTTCGTCAATACTGGTTACACCCTCCGGAATCGCAATTTCTTTCAAAGTCATACAGCCATTAAACGCAAATGAGCCAATACTGTTCACACTGTCCGGAATAGAAATTTCTGTCATTTGATTACAGTACGCAAAAGCACCTCCTGCGATGCTGGTTACCCCATCTGGAATTGTCACCTTGCCGGAACACTGGTCACGATCCACATCAACTAAAATATGGTTGATGATCACAAGCGGATTTTCATCATATCGATACGTTACCCATGCAGTATTCGTAAAGACTGACTCTCCAAAAAATGTAACCGAATCCGGAATTGTGATATTTTTCAAATTTCCACAGTCAGAAAAAGCATAACTGCCAATACTGGTGACACTATCCGGAATCACAACGCTCGTCATATGATTTTCCCAAAAAGCAAAACCACAAATACTTGTTACATCATTCGGTATGACAATTTCTTCATCAGTACAAGTCGTTCCGTCCAGCAAAATACCGTTTACAATTACCAGAGGATTTTCTTCCTGTCTTGCAGCCAGCCAAGGCGTATTCTGAAAAGCATTTCCGCCAATGCTGGTCAAACTGCTTGGAATTGTAATCTCTGCCAAACTCGTGCAACCGTCAAAAACACTATATCCGATATTTGCTACGCTATTCGGAATGATGACACTCGTCAAACTCGTGCAGCCAAAAAAAGCACTATCTCCGATACTCGTCACCGTTTTCCCGTCAATCTCTGCCGGAATTTCCAAGTCCCCTGCCGCATCATTTTCACAATCTGTAATTTCTACAGTATCATCGGCATTGACAGCATAGGTCAGCTGCGTTGTTCTTGTTCCCACCGGAACTGTCACTGTGTACGCAGTATCATTTTCCGCTGCACACACCGGCATCACCGCACTGACACTTCCCAGCACACCCTGCAAGCCGGATACGCCTGCACAGCCCAGACAGAGCATGCCGGCTGTAACCGCTGCGAGCACTTTTTTCCATAACTTCATTTTCATTCCTCCGTTTCTATTCTATTGCAAAACATCTGCATTTTTATTATAGCACATATGCTTAAAAAAGTCAATATACTTTTCAAAAATTTCCATTTTTGCTTTTACCTTGACGAACCGCTGTGAATATGCTACAATACAGATAAAAACAACCACCACAACAGAGAAAGGACGCATCATGGATCCACAGACACAACCACAAAACAATAACACTCCGCAGCAACCAAATCAACCGCCGCAAAATGGCTACCCCTGCCAACAGCCTTATGGACAGCCGCAAAACGGCTACCCCTATCAGCAGCAGCCTTACGGACAGCCACAGAACGGCTACTCCTACCAGCAGCAGCCTTACGGACAGCCACAAAACGGCTACCCCTACCAGCAGCAGCCTTACAGACAGCCACAAAACGGCTACTCCTATCAGCAGCAGCCCTATTTCCCGCCGGCACAGCCGCCCAAGCAGGGGGCAGGACGTGTGGCAAACTTTTTCTTTTCCCTGCTGCCAATGCTGAGTTTTTTCGCCATACAGATCTTTGCTTCTTTTGTGATGATCTTCCTCATGATTTTCGTTGCCCTCTGCCGTACTGACGGCAACATGCAGGCAGTCCTGCCGTATTATGAAAGCATCGTCTATAGCAGCGTTCCGACCGCCACGGCACTGTCGCACCTGCTGGCAGCCATCGTCTTTGCGTTTTGGTATCGGTTCAGCTTCCGGAAACCACGCCCCGCCATACGAGAAACAACACAGAAGCTGAAACCGGAGCCGATTCTCATGGCACTGGGACTGGGCATTCTCATGTCTGTTTTCAGCAGCGGCACCTCCGGCATCGAAAGCCTGCTGTTCCCGCAAATGGTCGAGGACACCTACAAAATGATGGAGCGTTCCGGCATCGGCACCAATGGTCTGGTCATCTTTGCCACTGTCTGCCTTGCTCCCATTGGAGAGGAACTGGTTTTCCGCGGACTGACCATGAAATATGCAGAAAAAGCATTCGGGCGGTTCTGGGCAGCCAATCTGCTGCAGGCGTTTCTGTTCGGCGTGATACACATGAACTGGGTACAGGGCGTGTATGCATTCTTCGGCGGACTGGTGCTGGGCTGGGTCGCTCACCGCTATCGCTCAGTGGTATTCTCCATGCTGATGCACTTTGCTGTCAACAGCTTTTCCACGTTCGGCGGGGACTATCTCCTCGGCTGGATCCCGCTGAACTTCATCACTGCTACCCTGCTGGTGGTAATTCCTGCGGCAATTGCAATCGGTCTGATCGCATGGCGAAATGATGCCGCGGAGAAAACCGCCCCGTCCGGCGGAACACTGCCGCCGCAGGGACAGTGCTAACAAACCACAATATTTCCGAAACCGGTTTCTGTAGATACAGGAGCAGTTTTTTTGTATGGACAGCACCGCGGAATCCATTGACTTGCCTTTTGCTTCATGCTATAATGAGAACACTGCAAAACGTCAATATGCAGTGTCCTCAAACGCAAAAAGAAATGGAGAATACACATGAAATTATGGAAAAAAGTTCTGGCAGCAACGGCTGCCAGTGTATGTTGTCTGGGCTTTGCCCAAGTATCCGGATTCCAAAACCTGCTGCAAACTGCTGAACCGGTGTTGTCGGCAAGTGCAGCTTCCGGTACTTATGAAGATTTGACCTATTCTGTCAACAGCAGCGGAGAAGTCACCATCACCGACTGCGACAAAACGGTAACTGCTGTGGAAATTCCGGCGGAGATCGACGGCTGCCCTGTAACCAGTATCGAAAATGCAGCCTTTCGGCGGTGTTCTAATCTGACTGATATTACCATTCCGGAAAGCATCACCTATATTGGCAAAGAGGCGTTTTCCTATACCCCGTGGCTGAAAGCACGACAGGCGGAAAATCCACTGGTAATTGTCAATCATATTGTTATCGACGGACAGACCTGCACCGGAGATGTTGTCATACCTGACGGGGTGACCAGTATTGCCAACTATGCCTTTTCTTCCGACTTGGGACTCGCAACCGCCTGCTCTACACAAATGACCAGCGTCACCATACCCGACAGCGTGACACGCATTGGTTCCTCTGCCTTTTCCGGCTGCAAGGGGCTGCTCCGTGTCGTACTGCCGAAAAGTATTACCACCATTGAAGTGGCATCTTTCTATCAGTGCTCCAGCCTGACCACGCTCACCATTCCCCAAGGCGTGACCACGATCAAAAGCAACGCCTTTGCCGCATGCACCGGACTGACCGGTCTGTGTCTGCCGGACAGCCTGACAAAAATAGAAAACTGGGCGTTTGCTTCCTGCTCCAATCTAACCCGCATCACCGTCCCCGCAAGTGTGACCAGCATGGGAGAATCTATATTCCGAGAATGCAGCGGGCTGACCATTCGGGGATATGCCGACTCCACTGCCCAGAGATACGCCGAAAAATACAGCATCGCCTTTGCTGACCTGAACAATCCTGACACCCTGCTGGGTGATGTGGACAACAGCGGCAGCATTGATTCCACGGACATCTACTATGCCCTGTTCCACGTGGCAAATATTGCGGTAGGCAATGACAGCGGGCTGGAAATACAGCAGATCGCTGCCGCAGACATAGACTGCAACGGGGCAGTGGATTCTACCGACATCTACTACCTGCTGTACTACGTGGCACTCCACGGGGCAGGACTTGACAAGTCGTGGAGCGAGGTACTGGCGAAGTAATCCACACAGAGAAAATCCTTCCGCAACAAAAAATTCATTGACAAAACCAGTAAAATCGCATATAATAATAAGGAAATACTGTTGCACAGTATGATTTGTGCATACAGGCAGATGATAGGAACAACGCAGCAGTGAGAGTATCTCCGGCAGCGGTGTGCAGAGAGCATTGGGTCGGTGAAACAATGTCCCGCACCGGAGGGAAGTGCAACTGCGATGGGAATCCGAATTTTTCGTATTCCCCGTTGGCATGGGGAACGGCAGTTTCTGTGTAAGATCGCCCGAAGTATCCGTGTCCGGCCTGCCCCGTTATCGGCATGGGAACTGATTTTTTGCGTAATTGCGTAATAGAAAACCAGTTCCAAGGGATTTTCTCTATAGAAAAATCCCGTTGAGTGAGAAATCAGAGTGGAACCGTGGAATATTTTTTCCGCCTCTGGAAGTGTATGAAAAACGCACTTGCAGAGGCGTTTTTTTACCCCTGCAAGTACCGACAATTTTAGGAGGTGACATGGGAAGATGTTTCGACAGCTTCGGGAAGATATTGCCATTGTCAAAGAGAAGGACCCTGCCGCACGCAGCAGTCTGGAGATTCTGCTGACCTATTCCGGTCTGAAAGCAGTCCGCAGCTACCGGCGTGCCCACTGGTTCTATCAGCATAAATGGTTCACCATTGCCCGCATCATATCCCAGCGGGCACGGCACAAGACCGGCATCGAGATTCACCCCGGTGCACAGATCGGAAAAGGGCTGTTCATCGACCACGGCATGGGTGTCGTGATCGGAGAAACCACCGTGATCGGTGACAACTGTCTGCTGTATCAGGGTGTCACACTGGGCGGCACCGGCAAAGACAAGGGCAAGCGGCACCCCACACTGGGCGACAACGTCATGGTGGGTGCAGGTGCCAAGGTGCTGGGGCCGATCAACATCGGCAACAATGTCAAGGTAGCTGCCAACGCCGTTGTCCTGAAAGACATTCCTGACAACTGTACCGCCGTAGGCGTTCCGGCAAGAATCGCCCGCATGGCAGGACAAAAGGTTCAGCAGCAGGATCTGGATCAGATCCACATTCCGGATCTGACCATGGAGGACATCACCATGCTGAAATCCGCAGTGACCTGTCTGCGGACGGAGATGTCTAAGCTGGAAAAGCAGGAACAGACGGAGAAAACGGAGGAATGACCCATGCAGTGTGTGGTATTTGATATGGACGGCGTGCTGTTTGACTCCGAAGCGTTGGTGCTTCAGTGCTGGGAACAGACGGCGAAACTCCACGGAATTCCGGAAATACAGGAGATCTGCCACCGGTGTCTGGGCAGCAATGCCGACATGGCCCGACAGATGTTTCTGGAGAAATACGGAGCCGATTTTCCCTACGACACATACAAGGCGGAGATGTCCGCAAAGTACTGGGAGAACGTGGAAGCCGGCAGGCTGGAACTGAAATCCGGTGTGCAGGAAATGCTGACGGCACTCCGTGCCCACGGCTGGAAAACCGGCATTGCCTCCTCCACACGGGCAGTGATAGTTCGGAAAGAGATGCAGCATTTCGGCTTGGAACAGATGTTCGATCAGATCATCGGCGGCGACATGGTGCAGCACAGCAAGCCGAATCCGGAGATTTACCAGACTGCCTGTCGGGAACTGGGCGTACTGCCGGCAGAGGCTTATGCGGTGGAGGATTCCTACAACGGGATTCGCTCCGCCGCAGCAGCCGGCATGCAGGCGATCATGATTCCCGACCTGCTGCCGCCCACACCGGAAATGGAACAGCTTGCGGCAAAAATTTTCCCGTCTATGGGAGATTTTCAACAGTTTTTGTTTGGATAAGCCAAACCGGAACGGCACTGCCGTTCCTACATAATGTGCATATATTATATAATAGTATAAAGGAGCAGAACGGTCATGCAGATCTATAACACGCTGACACGAAAAAAAGAAGAACTCGTCCCCATGACAGCGGGGCACATGGGCATCTATGCCTGCGGTCCTACCGTCTACAACTATATCCACATCGGCAATGCCCGCCCGATCTGTGCATTCGATGTGCTGCGGCGGTATCTGAAGTACCGCGGCTACACGGTCACCTATGTGCAGAACTTCACCGATGTAGACGACAAGATCATCAAAAAGGCAAACGAAGAAGGCACCACTGCGGCAGAAATTGCCAAGCGGTATATTGCCGAGTACAAGACCGATGCCCACGGGCTGAACGTCATGGACGCTGATGTACACCCCACCGTCACCAACTGCATGGATCTCATCATCGACATTGTAAAAAAGCTGGTAGACTCCGGTCATGCCTATGCCGCTGCCAACGGAGATGTTTACTTCCGCACTTCCTCTTTTCCGGAATATGGCAAGCTGTCCGGTCAGCCTATTGAAGAATTGCAGGCTGGTGCCCGCATCGACATCAACGACGGCAAGGAAGAACCGCTGGACTTCGCCGTGTGGAAAGCTGCCAAGCCGGGCGAACCCTACTGGGAATCGCCGTGGGGCAAGGGCAGACCGGGCTGGCACATTGAGTGCTCTGCCATGTCCTGCCATTATCTGGGTGAAACCTTTGACCTCCACTGCGGCGGTCAGGATCTGATCTTCCCCCACCATGAAAACGAAATCGCACAGAGTGAAGCTGCCAACGGCAAGCCCTTTGCCCACTACTGGATGCACAACGGCTATATCAACATCGACAACAAGAAAATGTCCAAGTCGCTGGGCAATTTCTTCACCGTGCGGGAAGTGGCAGAGCAGTACGGCTATGAAGTTATTCGCTATATGATGGTGCAGGCACACTACCGCAGCCCCATCAACTACTGCAAGGAACTGCTGGACGCCTGCAAGGCATCTCTGGAACGGCTCTATGTCTGCCGCGACACACTGGATCGTGCCATTGCTGCGGCAAAGTCCGGCGAGATCTCCGCTGAAGCAACGGAAACTTTCGCCAAGCGGAAAGAACAGTTCATCACTGCAATGGACGACGACCTCAACACCGCAGACGGCATGACTGCGATCTTTGAACTGGTACGCAACCTGAACCGCATGAGTGCAGATGCTTCCACCTCCAAGGAGCAGCTGGAAGCCGGTGCAAAGCTGTTTGACGAGCTGACTGGTGTCATGGGCTTGCTGTACAACCGGAAACAGGCTGATGCAATTCCGGCAGAAGTCACCGCACTGGTTGAACAGCGGCAGGCTGCCCGCAAGGCAAAGGACTTCGCCGAGGCAGACCGTCTGCGGGACAAGATCGCTGCACTGGGCTATGCAGTACGGGAAACCAGACAGGGCACTGAAATCACCAAGATCGACGCGTAACTGCGTGAGAATCCACTCCGGAAAGGAAAGCTATGGCACTCAAAAACCATAAAAAGACCATTACCCGAATTTTTATTCTGCTGGTTGTGATGACGCTGATCTGCATGGGCGTGTTCGCCTGCACCAACTATCTGGAGCAGCAGAGCAAGGCGTTTGTGGACATGAGCAAGGTGCAGCTGATCCAGTTGGACGAACCGGAATCAGACGCTCCTGCCATGAAGATCACTACCACCGCCGGCACGATCGTGGCAGAACTGTTTCCGGAACAGGCACCGGCGTATGTAAAGCAGTTCACCGAACTGGCAGAATCCGGCTACTATGACGACACCTATGTGTTCTCGGTGGAAAAGGGTGTATACTTCGAAGCAGGCAGCCCCAATGCAGACGGCTCACTGGACAGCGATGCAGACGGCACCTATGAAAAAGTAGAGCGGGAAACCAGCGGCGACCTCTGGCCGTTCCGCGGGGCATTCTGCGTGCCGACGACCTCCAAGGAGGGCAACATTTTAGACCGCTTCACCGGCAGAATGACCTCCTACTGCGGTACCCGCTTTGTAGTGTGCAATTCTATCGTTTTCGACGATTCCACCAAAGAGGAGTTGCAGTCGGTTTCCGAAAATGCAGAAAAAATCAACGATGCATTTCTGGAACGCGGCGGCGTGCCGAACTACTCCCAGCAGATGACTGTCTTTGCACAGGCTTACGGGGACGAAAGCTTCGATACCATTGACAAGATCACAGAAGCAGCGACTCAGCCTGCCGCTACGGAGGGCGGCTATACCCCGCCGGAAGATGAAATCCGCATCCAGACCATTGAGATCGGCACCTATGGTGAATTTGCAGGCACCGCCGAAAGCACAAAAAAATGACGGGAAATCTTTCGTTTTTGAAAAATACATATTTTCCCTTATGGATTCCATACAAACCAGTTTTCACACGGGAGAACATTTCCGTCGATACTTCCAAATAACGCGAAAAAAGTTTGGTTTTTACTTTACAAAGTATCAGAATTCGTGTATAATGAAGAAGATAGCATGCAAACTATGTTTGTATGCTCACCGGAGAATCGCTCCGGAAATGGAAGTCAACCGGCAGCAGTTTTCACTGCCGGAAACAGTGCGGCATGCCTGCATGCCAATGACACGTGCCGCACGAAATCGTGGAACGGGGACGACCTGCGGCAGACTGCTGCGGGAATGTCCCTGATGTGCCGCCGTATCTGGGTGATACCGGTTCCTTTCCCGATGTCATCACAGCAATGGACAATTGGGTGGCACAGAAAAAAGGAGAGACGAAATTGGATAAATTTGTCATTCACGGTGGGCATCGGCTCACCGGCGAAATAGAAGTCAGCGGAGCAAAGAATGCAGCAGTCGCACTGATCCCTGCCGTGCTGCTCTCTGATGAGCCTTGTGTTCTGGAAAATGTTCCGGACATCAGTGATGTATCCATCAGCCTGCAGATCATGAGCGAAATGGGTGCAACCGTAGAGTATCTGACCAAGACCACCGTCCGCATTTCAGCGGCAGGTCTGACCAATTATTGTGTGCCCTATGAGAGTGCACGAAAAATGCGTGCATCGTATTATTTTCTGGGTGCACTGCTGGGACGCTATGGCAAGGCGAGAGTTTCCATGCCCGGCGGCTGTCCGTTGGGCGACCGCCCCATTGACCAGCATCTGAAAGCATTTGCGGCACTGGGTGCCAAGTGCAATATTGAACACGGCATGGTAGATCTGGTGGCAGACCAACTGACAGGCAATCAGATCTACTTAGATGTGGTTTCCGTTGGTGCCACGATGAATGCCATGCTGGCAGCAGTCCGTGCCAAGGGTCTGACTGTCATTGAAAACGCCGCCAAGGAACCGCACATCGTCGATCTGGCAAACTTCCTGAACTCCATGGGTGCAGAGATCATGGGTGCAGGTACCGATGTCATCAAGATCCGCGGCGTAGAACGGCTGCACGGTGCAGTGTATTCCGTCATTCCGGATCAGATCGAAGCGGGCACGTTTATGATCGCTGCCGCTGCCACCAAGGGCGACGTACTGGTGACCAATGTCATTCCGAAGCATCTGGAGCCGATCACCAGCAAAATGCGGAAGATCGGTGTCAATATCGAGGAATTTGACGACAGTGTTCGGGTATGGGTAGACGGTCCGCTGGTGCGTACCAACGTCAAGACCATGCCGCACCCCGGCTTCCCCACAGATATGCAGCCGCAGATCACCACCCTGCTGACACTGGCAGAGGGTACCAGCATCATCACCGAAGGTGTCTGGGAACAGCGGTTCCGCTATGTGGACGAACTCCGCCGCATGGGTGCAGATATTTCCGTGGACGGCAAGGTTGCCGTAGTAGAGGGTACCGGAAAGCTTACCGGTGCACCGGTGAAAGCCTGTGATCTCCGTGCAGGAGCTGCCCTGATCGTGGCAGGACTGGCTGCACACGGCGTGACCGAGATCGAGGACATCTATCACATCGAACGCGGATACGCCAATCTGGACGCAAAGCTGCGGCAGATCGGTGCAGATATTCAGAAGGTTTCCGATCCGGCAATACCAGCGAAGCTGAAAGAAGCACTCTAAGCCAAAACATCATTCAAATGCAAAAAGCCGTCAGCTTCGTTGGCGGCTTTTCTTGTGGAAAAGAGGAGATCTGATCTTGTCGAAATTTTATTCTCTGTTCAGTTCCAGTAAGGGCAACGCCTCCTTTATCGGCGGCCCTGCCGGCGGCATGCTGGTCGATGCCGGAGCCACCTGCCGTAAACTGGTGCAGTCGCTGGAGGCTCACGGGCTCTCTGCCGAAGCTGTGCAGGGAATCTGTATCACCCACACCCACACCGACCACATCAAGGGGCTGCGGGTATTTCTGAACCAGCACCCCGTACCGGTTTACGGAACGGCAGAAACGCTGGCACAGCTGCGAGTGCTGGACAAATTTCCCCAGAACGCCGACCTGCGGGAGATTCTTCCTGCGGAAACCATACATACCGACACCGTAGCCGTAACTGCATTTGCCACCATGCACGACTCCCCCGGCAGCTGCGGCTATCGCTTTGAACTGTCAGACGGGCAGACCTGTGCCGTGTGCACTGATCTGGGCTGTGTGACACCGGAAGTGAAAAAGGGCGTATACGGAGCCGATCTGGTGCTTCTGGAGGCAAACTACGATCCGAGCATGCTGCGAAACGGTCCCTATCCGGAAATGCTACAGGAACGTATTCGCGGAAAGTACGGGCATCTCTCCAACGGGGACAGTGCCGGTATGGCAGAGGCTCTCATTGCACATGGCACCACACGGCTGATTCTGGGGCATCTCAGCGAAAATAACAACACCATGCCGCTGGCACAGCAGACGGTGCTGGAGCATTTGCAGGAACAGGGCATGCGGCGAAATCAGGACTTCCTGTTGCAGGTTTCCTCGCCGGAAGGATTGAAACAGGCGGTGATCTTCTGATGCAGACGATACAAATCATAGCACTGGGAAAGTGCAAGGAAAGCTACCTGCGGGAAGCCTGCAAAGAATACGAAAAGCGGCTGTCCCGTTTCTGCCAGTTGCAGGTGACAGAACTGGAGCCGGTTCCCCTACCCCAGAACCCCTCGGAAAAGGAAATTGCAGCGGCTCTGGAAAAAGAAGGGGCAGAACTGCTGAAACGTGCCAAGGGCTTTTGCATTGCCATGTGCATCGAGGGCAAACAGCTGGACAGCACCGGACTTGCGAAGAAGCTGGAACAGGCGGCACAGGGCGGCGAGAACGGTGCCGTCACATTTCTGATCGGCAGTTCCTACGGACTGGCTGATGCAGTAAAGCAGCGGGCAAATTTGCGGCTGTCCATGTCCGCCATGACGTTCCCCCACCAGCTGGCACGGGTGATGCTGCTAGAACAAATCTACCGGAGCTATCAAATCTTATCCGGAACCAAGTATCATAAATAGGAGTGATTTTTCATGCAGAAAGCAATGACCATCGCCTATGCAGTAGGCAAAAATCTCTATCTGAATATTACCAACCGCTGTCCCTGTGCCTGTACGTTTTGTATCCGCACCATGTGTGACGGGGCATACGGTTCCGACCCGCTGTGGCTGGATCATGAACCGTCTATGGAAGAGATTCGGGCAGCACTGGACAAAGAGGACTTATCCCATTATCAGGAAGTGGTATTCTGCGGCTTCGGCGAACCTACCGAACGGCTGGAAACCCTGTGCGAAACCGCAAAGCTGCTAAAAGCCCGCGGTGTCAAGACCATTCGCATCAACACCAACGGACTGTCTGACCTGATCCACGGCAGAAAGACGGCGGCAGACCTGAAAGGACTGGTGGACATTGTATCCGTCAGTCTGAACGCCGGCACAGAAGCGGAATACCTGAAAGTCACACGTCCGAAATACGGTGCGGTAGCCTATCCGGCAATGCAGCAGTTTGCACTGGACTGCAAGCAGTACGTGCCGCAGGTGATGTTCAGCGTGGTGGACATTCTGCCGAAGCCGGAACTGGAAGCAGCACAGCAGCTGGCAGACCGACTGGGGATCCACCTGCGAATCCGCCAGTTTGACAATGCAGCGACCCGCCGGAACGGTTAAGAGAACATTTATCATTTACGGAAACACTGAATAAAGAGGCAGTACCAGATCTGGTGCTGCCTTTATTATTTTCTGCACACCTGAAACATTTTCTGAAAACCGGTGTATATATCAGTGAACGTTCAAAAACGAGGTGATAACATGGAAACCGATTGGATTCGCCGCCCGAAACAGGACGACGAAACCGCACTCTGCGAGATCATCAGAAAATACACCGGCTATGTCTATACCATTCTCCGAAACTTTTCCCACGGCACCCTGCCGCAGGAGGACCTGGAGGAACTGACAGCAGATGTGTTCCTGCGGCTGTGGAACAGCCGGAACCGTCTGCGGGACGGCAGCGACCTTGCCCCGTATCTGGCGGCGATCGCACGAAATGGTGTGAAAAACCGCTTTCGCATGCTGGGGAAACAGCCGCCGGTGCGGCAGTCCTACGAAGATCTCACACTGTCCGATGCCAAAGATCTCTGCGGCGATGCAGAAATGGTGGAGATGATCGCCTGTCTTCTCCGTGCACTGGACAGCCTGTGCGAACCGGATCGTTCTCTGATGATACGGTTTTATTTCTATGGAGAAAAAACCTCTGCACTTGCAAAGGCATATCACATGACAGATGCCGCGGTACGGCTCCGGCTGCACCGCAGCAGAGGGAAACTCCGGAAGCTGATGACAGAAAGGGGTTTTGACCATGTCGAATGAAACCAACTGGCTGAAAGACTTACCGCCATTCCAGCCTGACGAAGACCCCCAGCGTGCCGAACGCGTACAAAAGCGTGTGCTGCAAAAGCTGGACGAACCTGTAGAAAGTGAGGAAATCGCTATGAAACCAAAAATGACATTCCACCATATCCGCCCTCTGATCTTTGCCGCCGCTGCCGTGGCTGTGGGAGCCGTGTCCCTGATTACCGCAAATGCCGCCACCGGCGGAGAACTGTTCTCGAAGCTTTCCATTTACCTCAACGGCGAGAAGCAGGACTATGATGTGGAACTGGTCAGCCAGGACGACAGCCAGCTTACCTACAAAATCAAAGACGAAAACGGCAACGAATATACCTATCAGGAGAACAGCAATTCTGTAGAGATTCAGGCTGACGGCGATGTTGCCGACGGCGAAGTAGAGGTAGAAGTCAGCGGCAACGCGTCTGACCTGCCGGCAGCTGATACAGCAGAATAACGACACCGGACACACTTTAAGGAAACAACAAAAAAACCGGACTGCACCACACAGTCCGGTTTTTCTTGATTGAGAAGTTTTAGGGCAATACCGCACAAAGATTGTGCGGTATTGCCTTACGCATTTTGCTGCATGCCCGTGTACAGCAAGTAGTATCTGCCCTTTTCCGCCATGAGTTTTTCATGACTGCCCCGTTCGATAATTCTGCCGTGATCCAATACCATGATTACATCGGAATTCTGAATGGTAGACAGTCGGTGGGCGATAACAAACACGGTTCTGCCGTGCATCAGAGCATCCATACCTGCCTGTACAATGCGTTCCGTGCGGGTGTCAATGGAAGATGTCGCCTCGTCCAGAATCATGACCGGCGGGTCTGCAACGGCGGCTCTGGCAATGGAGAGCAGCTGCCGCTGTCCCTGTGACAAGCCGGAGCCATCACCGGACAATACCGTCTGATAGCCGTTCGGCAGCAGCATGATAAAGTGATGGGCGTTGGCACGCTTTGCCGCCGCGATGCATTCTTCATCTGTCGCGTCCAGTCTGCCGTACCGGATATTGTCCATGACCGTACCGGTAAACAGATTTACGTCCTGCAATACGATACCCAGCGAACGCCGCAGGTCTGCCTTTTTGATTTTGTTGATGTTGATGCCGTCGTAGCGAATCTTGCCGTCTGCCAGATCGTAGAACCGGTTGATCAGGTTCGTGATCGTGGTCTTTCCGGCACCGGTCGCCCCGACAAACGCCACCTTTTCGCCGGGCTTGGCGTACAGGCTCACATCATGCAGCACGATTTTTTCCGGCACATAACCGAAGTCCACGTCAAAGAACTGCACGTCCCCTGCCATACGGGTATAGGTGACCGTGCCGTCCCCGTGAGGGTGCTTCCACGCCCACACGCCGGTGCGGTGGTCGGTTTCTGTCAGCACGCCGTCCTGCTCCTCGGCATTGACCAGTGTGACATAGCCCTCATCGGTTTCCGGCTCCTCGTCCAGCAGTTCGAAGATGCGTCCTGCTCCTGCCAGTGCCATGACGATCGCACTGGCCTGCTGGGAGATCTGGCTGATCGGCATGGTGAAGCTGCGGCTCAATTGCAGGAACGCGGCAATTGCACCCAGTGTCAGACCGCCTACGCCGTGGAACGCCAGTGCACCGCCCAGCATTGCCAGCAGCACGTACTGGACATAGCCCAGATTGTTCATGATCGGCATGAGGATATTGGCGAAGCTGTTCGCCCATGCGGCGTTCTGGAACAATTCGTCGTTGTGCTTGTCGAAGTCCGCCTTGGTCTGTTCCTCGTGGCAGAACACCTTGATGACTTTCTGTCCGTGAATCATTTCCTCGATATAACCGTTTACCGCACCAATGGAGTTCTGCTGCTTCACAAAGAAAGCACCGCTTTTGCCGCCTACAAACTTGGTAACAAGCATCATCAATGCCACAAACGCCAGCACAAACAGCGTCAGCCAGATACTCAGCCGCACCATTGCCACGAACACTGCAATGACTGTGACGATCGAAGAAAAGATCTGCGGGATACTCTGTGCCAGCATCTGCCGGAGCGTATCGGTATCATTGGTGTACAGGCTCATTACATCGCCGCTGGCGTGGGTGTCGAAAAAGCGAATGGGCAGTGTCTGCATATGGGAGAACATCTCGTCCCGAATGGTTTTCAGAATGCCCTGTGCCACAACGACCATGAGCCGGTTATAGAACAGCGTACCCAGAATGCCGGCGGCATACAGCACGCCCAGCTTTGCCAGTGCCCCTGCCAGTCCGGAAAAGTCACGGCTGCCGTTCAGCAACATGGGAGAAATATAGTCATCGATCAGCGTTTGCAGGAACGTAGAACCTGCCACGCCTGCCACAGCACTGACCAGAATGCAGACAAACACCAGTATCAGCTGCATCCAGTACCGTTTCATATACGAGAGCAGCCGGACGAAGCTTTTTCCGGCACCCTTAGCTACTCCCGGCACCATCACACCGCGGGGCGGCGGTCCCTGTCGTCTTTCACTCATTGCGGCACACTTCCTTTCTGCTGTGATTCATATACTTCCCGATAAATGGCGTTATTTTTCAGGAGCTCTTCATGGGTACCGATACCGTCTATCCTGCCCTCGTCCAGCACAATGATCTGGTCCGCGTCCATCAGAGAAGTAACACGCTGGGCAATGATAAACTTAGTGGTATCAGGGATTTCGTCCCGCAGTGCCTGCCGGATACAAGCGTCCGTGTGGGTGTCCACGGCACTGGTGGAGTCGTCCAGAATCAGGATCTTCGGCTTTTTCAGCAGTGCCCGTGCAATGCAAAGCCGCTGTTTCTGTCCGCCGGAAACATTGGAACCGCCCTGTTCAATATAGGTGTCGTACCCCTCCGGAAAAGTCTGGATAAATTCGTCTGCATGGGCAAGCCGGCAGACACGTTCCATTTCCTCGTCGGTGGCATCAGGATCACCCCAGCGGAGATTCTCCTTGATCGTGCCGGAAAACAGCACGTTCTTTTGCAGCACCATTGCCACTTCCTGCCGGAGCGTTTCCACGTCATACCGGCGAACGTCGATACCGCCTACCTGCACTGTGCCCACTGTGGCATCATACAGACGGGGAATCAGCTGCACCAGCGAACTCTTGGCACTGCCGGTTCCGCCCAGAATGCCTACGGTCATGCCAGCCGGAATGTGCAGATCCACGTCTTCCAGACAGCATTTATCTTCCCGCTTGCTGTAGCTGAAGCTGACATGGTTGAAGTCCACGCTGCCGTCCGGCACCGCGGTCACGGCATCTGCCGGACTGGTAATGTCACTCTCCTCGTCCAGCACTTCCACAATACGCTCGCAGGAGGCACGGGACATAGTAATCATAACGAACACCATAGACAGCATCATCAGGCTGGACAGAATCTGAATGGCATAGGTCATCAGGCTCATCAGTTCGCCAGTGGTCAGTGTCCGGCTGACGATCATTCTGGCACCGAACCACGATACCAGAATCAGACAGACGTACATGCAGAACTGCATCAGCGGCATGTTAAATGCCAGCCGCTTTTCTGCCCTGGAAAAGTCCTGATAAATGTTCTCCGAAATGCCGGAAAACTTCTGGATCTCGTGGTCTTCCCGCACAAAGGATTTCACCACGCGAATCCCGTGCAGGTTCTCCTGTGTCACGTTGTTCAGCTTGTCATAGGTTTTGAACACCCGTTCAAAAATGGGGTGCACCCGTGTCATAATGAAGTACAGCCCCACACCCAGCACCGGAATGGCTGCCAGATAGATCAGAGCCAGTTTCGCACTCAGGTGAAACGCCATTGCCATGGAGAAGATCAGCATCACCGGCGAACGCAGTGCCACACGAATCAGCATCTGATAGGCGTTCTGCACATTAGTCACATCTGTGGTCATACGGGTGACAAGGCTGGCGGCTGAAAACTTATCGATATTGGAAAACGAGTAGCCCTGTACGCGGTAGAACATATCGTGCCGCAGATTCCGTGCAAAACCGGCAGAGGCAAATGCTGCAAAATGCCCCGCCAGTACCCCGAAAATCAGGAAGAGCACACAGCACACCAGCAAGATCCAGCCATAGTGCATCACCGCGTCCATGCCGCCGCTGCCGTCAATGCCGTCGTCGATCAGCTTCGCCATGAGAATGGGAATCACCACTTCCATGACGACTTCCAGCACCACAAACAGCGGTGACAGCAGGGAAAACAGTTTGAATTCCCGAATCGACTGCATCAATTTTCGAATCATTCGCAATCTCCTCCTTTACAGATAGAAATGCCCTGCTTTGCAAGGTCTTCCCGCAGATTTTCCTGCATTTTCTTTGCCACGCGGAGAAAGACTTCCTGCTCCTCCTCTGAGATTCCGCGGGCAAGATTTGATTCAAACGCCAGAATATCCGCTTCGATCTGCCGGTGCAGATCCCTGGCTTTCTGTGTCAGCACGATTCGCTTGAGCCGTGCGTCCTGTGCCACGCTCTCCCGCCGGATCAGCCCGTTTTTCTCCATCAGTTGCAGCGTTACCGTCACCGAGGAACGGCTAATGGAAAACGCCTTTTCAATGTCCCGCTGGAACACGTCCCGTTCCTGATTTTCGTACAGATAGCGAAGCAGATACCCGTGCATGCCGGTCTGCCGGTCTGCGTCCTGATGTGCCGCAGAGTACCCCCGCTGCCGTGCCATCAGCTTTTCCAGCCGGTGCACCTCTAATCCTAAATGCCGCATCTTACACCTCCTGAATTGTTTATCAGAAAACAGTTTAATGATAAACTGTTTAGCTCGGAACTATTTTAGCACATTCCCCGAAAATGTCAAGAGGGATTTTGAGAAGTTTACATTTTTGTCAAACTCCCGCCCATTTGACAAAAACGCATAGAACTGGTATACTATTACTATTGCTATTACTATTAAGGTATCTTAAGAAAAGGAGGCATTCCTTTGCAAAAATATCGGTATTACCTGCCGCCCCAGTCGAAACTGCCTTTCGCTGCCGGTATTCTCTCCGGACTGCTCTGTCTGGACAACATCTATACGCTGATTTCCATGCCCCACTACACCCAGTACTGGGACTACTGGGCAACACTGACTGCGGCACTGCTGCTGTGTGTGTTCTGCTTCCTGTTCCGGCAGCGTCGCACAGAACTGACACTGATTCCGGCGGCAATTCTGGCACTGATCGCCTGCATCACCCCCAACCTCGTTCACTGGCTGGAGGTGGGCATGTTCTTTCTGCTGCTGCTGCTCTGGCTGCTGCGGCTGCCCAAATGGGTGGGAACACTCTGCCGGCTGGCTGGCATTGTCCTGACGGTCATCGGAAGCGGAGCGATTCTGGCTCCTATGGCAGAACGAATCTCTATGCTTTCCCGCACCGGACGTGCTACTGCGGAATTCGTTGTGCCCTTTGTCATTCGCAGTCTGGGCGGCGAACTGCTGATCCTGCTGACGTTTCTGCTGTTGATTTTCGCTATGCGTCCTCATGTGCTGCCCCGCTGGACAGACGAAAACGACCTGTACGACCGCATCTGGGAATGACAGATATTCCCATGAAAAACAAAAACCGTACCTCCGGCACAGTTTGCCGAGGGTACGGTTTTTTTTATTGTTAATCTGTTTTGCCTTTACGCAACGGAATTGACGAACATATCATAGATGCAGCGAATTGCCTGCTCGAAATCGGTTTCCTTTACGGCAACGATTACGTTCAGCTCGCTGGAGCCCTGATCGATCATGCGAACGTTGATGTGTGCGTGTGCCAGTGCGGCAAAGATTCTCGCAGCCACGCCACGGGTACGGCACATGCCGCGACCCACTACGGCAATCAGAGCGATGCCGTCTTCGGTTTCGATGCTGTCCGGCTGTACTGCCTTGATGATCTCAGTGCGGATTTCTTCTTCCAGACCGTTCAGGTGAGCCGAATCCACGATAACGGTCATGGAGTCGATGCTGGACGGCATGTGTTCCAGCGGAATCTGGTGTTCCGACAGAACATTCAGCACGTCGCGGCAGAAGCCAATCTGGCTGTTCATCAGGTCCTTGTGGATATTGATCGAAGTGAAGTCCTTCTTGCCGGCGATACCGGTAATGGTATACGCAGACAGTTCCTCATCGGTGCTGTCCGGAACGATCATTGTGCCCGGTTCTTCCGGAGCGTTGGTGTTGCGGATATTGATCGGAATGCCTGCGGAACGTACCGGAAAGATCGCTGCTTCATGCAGAACCGATGCACCCATATAGGACAGCTCCCGCAGTTCGGTATAGGTGATCGTGCGAATCACAGCCGGATCGTCCACAATGCGGGGGTCTGCCACCAAGAAACCGGAAACATCTGTCCAGTTCTCGTACAGCGAAGCCTTTACCGCACCGGCTACGATAGAACCGGTCACGTCACTACCGCCGCGGGAGAACGTCTTGACATAGCCGTCTGCTCCGCAGCCATAGAAGCCCGGAACTACAGCATGTTCCAGTGTGCTGAGGCGTTCCCGCAGAACGGATTCAGTCTTTTCATCGTTCAGGCTGCCGTCCGGCCGAAAAAAGATCACTTCAGCAGCATCTACAAAGGGGAAGCCCAGATATGCGGCAATGACTTTCCCGTTCAGGTATTCGCCGCGGCTTGCGGCATAGTCCTTGCCGGCACGCTTCTTGAAGTTTGCTGCGATTTCCTCGAACTCATCGTCCAGAGAAAAGGTCATGCCCAGACCGGTGATAATATCGTTATACCGTTCCCGAATTGCCTGCAGGGCATCGGAGAAATCCAGTCCCTGTTCTGCCAGATCATAGCAGGTGTACAGCATATCGGTCACCTTGATGTCCTTGGAGAACCGCTTGCCGGGGGCAGACGGTACCACATACCGCCGCTGCGGATCTGCCTTGATGATTGCTGCTGCCTTCTGAATCTGCTTTGCGTCCGCCAGACTGCTGCCGCCGAACTTTACTACTTTCGTTGCCATATGTTTCACTCTGAAAGAAAACCCGAAGATCTCCTTTCAACTCCTTATCTACATTTATTTGCGGTCAATCTCAAAAACCGCCGGATTGCACTGCATTCGCCTTATACTTTGCCTTATACAGTGTCACTATATTAGTATATTGGTTTTTCGACAAAAAATCAATAGGGAAATGCGACAAATTTTCCTTGTTTTATTTTGTGTTTTTGGTAAATACGCTTGTATTTATAGGACGGACAGATTTTTCTTCCTGTGGTATCGTTCACATAACGGCAATTCCCATAAATACGACGTACACAACTTGTGCAGATTGTATATTTCATTCTATGAAAACTGGGGATGATCCGAATTCATAGGTTTTACATTATTGATTCAGCCCAAATAAATATTGGACGTACCAATTCCACTTGTGGTATACTAAGTAAGGCGAATGACAATCCCATTCGTCCGCACAACGACACGATTCTACAAACATCAAGGGCAATACCGCACAAAGAGCGTCTGGCGACTTTGCACGCCATCTGCTTGC
>ENA-ORTM01001830-ORTM01001830.1-human-gut-metagenome-genome-assembly--contig:-NODE-1830-length-20221-cov-7.154666_pt1 | contig 20221 bp, 19 predicted proteins | sample MGYA00241909_ERZ509182 | MGnify/ENA primary metagenome ERZ509182 (study PRJEB26280, sample SAMEA2338855) | human gut metagenome | biome: human gut; feature: human-associated habitat; material: faeces...
AAATTCCAGCAGAGGATGCTCCAGAAGCTCCTGCACCTCATGGGCACTGCTCTCTGACACATGTATCTCATCAGGAACCTTGCGGTCCATATAACGGTATCCCAGCCAGCTCATAGCAAGTACATCCAGCCCGAGACACCAGAAAAGAAATTTTCTGTATCTTCCTCTTCTGTTCATTCTGTCACATCCTTTCGCATAATAAAAAAGAGAGAATAACCTCTTCTGTCATCCTCTCTTATTATGCGGTGAATATTTCTATTTCACTCTTGTATTTTTATGTACTTGTGCCAATTCTTTCATTTCCATTGCATTTTTGAGAACGGCCTCCGTGATCTCCGCTCCGCCCAGAAGTCTGGCAAGCTCACGAACCGATTCCCTTTCACCAAGGGGATGGATCTCTGTGATCGTCTCGCTTCCCTTCTGATGTTTTTCGATCTCAAAATGAGTGTCTGCCATTGCCGCGATCTGGGGAAGGTGCGTGATGCACAGAACCTGATGGCAGCTTCCGATGACAGCCATTTTTTCGGATACCTTCTGAGCCGTCCTTCCACTGATTCCTGTATCAATCTCATCAAAGATCAGTGTTTCAATCTGATCTCTGTCTGCAAGAATCGCTTTTAATCTACTGATCTGTTCCATCAGCTCTTTGTATTCTGCTTCCAGCTTCTCTCGTTCCAGACCTGTAAGAGCACGCAGACGCATATCTACGATTGCCTGTGCCTGTACTTCAGATAATCCGAATCTTTCGATCAATTCTGCCTTTGCTATCTGAACAGTCTGAGATCCTCTTATAATCTTAATTACTTCATCAATATTATCAAGAGCAATTAATAAACCTTCTAAAATATGAGCACGCTCTTCTGCTTTATTTAATTCATACTGGGTACGGCGTGTCACAACTTCTTCCTGATGTTTCAAGTAATGATGCAACATCTCAAGAAGATTCATAACTTTGGGCTCATTATTTACAAGTGCTAACATAATAACACCGAATGTATCCTGAAGCTGTGTATGTTTAAATAACTGATTTAGAATTACATTTGCATTGACATCTCTTCGAAGTTCAATGACAACTCTCATTCCTTCACGGCTTGACTGATCACTTAAATCTGTAATGCCATCAATTCGTTTATCTCTTACCATCTCAGCGATCTTCTCGATCAGACGGGCTTTATTTACCATGTAAGGAAGTTCTGTAACAACGATTCTGCTCTTTCCATTTGGCATTGTTTCAATATCAGTTACCGCACGTACACGTATCTTTCCTCGTCCGGTACGATAAGCCTCTTCAATTCCTCTTGTACCGAGAATAGTACCACCGGTAGGAAAATCAGGACCTTTTACGATTTCTAAAATTTCTTCTATCGTTGTCTCTTCTTTATCTTCAATCTGATCGTCAATAATCTTGACAACCGCATTAATGATTTCTTTTAAATTATGAGGCGGTATATTGGTAGCCATACCAACAGCAATACCGGAAGTTCCGTTTACAAGAAGATTCGGAAATCTTGCCGGAAGTACAACCGGCTCTTTTTCTGTTTCATCAAAGTTTGGTGCAAAATCAACTGTATTTTTGTTGATATCCGCAGTTAATTCCATAGAAATCTTGCTTAATCTTGCCTCTGTGTAACGCATGGCGGCAGCACCGTCTCCATCTACAGAACCAAAGTTTCCATGTCCGTCTACCAATGGATATCTGGTAGACCACTCCTGAGCCATATTTACCAACGCGCCATAGATTGAACTGTCACCGTGAGGATGATATTTACCCATTGTATCACCGACAATACGGGCACATTTTCTGTGCGGCTTATCCGGTCCATTATTTAATTCAATCATGGAATAAAGGATTCTTCTCTGAACCGGTTTTAATCCATCTCTTACATCCGGAAGCGCACGAGAAGCAATAACACTCATCGCATAATCAATGTAGGAGGTTTCCATCGTTTTTTTCAGATCCACTTCGTGGACTTTATCGAAAATATTATCTTCCATTATGTTTTACCTCCTATACATCTAAGTTCTTTACATATTTTGCATTTTCTTCAATGAATTCTCGTCTTGGCTCTACTTTATCCCCCATTAAGGTCGTAAATGTAAGATCTAATTCACTTGTTGTCTCTTCATCCATCGTAACTCTTAATAAAATTCTGTGTTCCGGGTCCATTGTTGTCTCCCAGAGCTGTTCTGCATCCATCTCTCCAAGACCTTTATAACGCTGAATCTTATTATTTCCGTCACGTCCGACTTCCTGCAAAATGCTGTCCAATTCTTCATCACTGTATGCATACCATACTTTTTTGTTCTTTTCCAGCTTGTACAGAGGCGGCTGTGCCAGATAAACATATCCTTCTTTAATAAGATCCGGCATAAAACGATACAAAAATGTAAGAAGAAGCGTACTGATATGAGCACCGTCCACATCCGCATCTGTCATAATGATAATCTTATGATAGCGAAGTTTGGAGATGTCAAAATCATCATGGATTCCCGTTCCGAATGCCGTGATCATTGCTTTGATCTCTGCATTACTATAAATCTTATCAAGCCTTGCTTTTTCTACATTTAAGATTTTACCACGAAGCGGAAGAATTGCCTGTGTGGCTCTGTCTCTCGCTGTCTTTGCAGAACCTCCGGCAGAGTCTCCCTCTACGATATAGATTTCACAGTTTTTCGGATCTTTGTCAGAACAGTCTGCAAGTTTTCCCGGAAGAGACATTCCTTCAAGAGCAGATTTTCTTCTCGTTAAATCTCTTGCCTTTCTTGCAGCTTCTCTTGCACGCTGTGCCATCACAGATTTTTCCACTGTCATCTTAGCAATAGACGGATTTTGTTCCAGATAAATCTCAAGCTGCTTACTTACAACATTGTCAACCGCTCCTCTTGCTTCACTGTTTCCAAGCTTTTGTTTTGTCTGACCTTCAAACTGGGGATCTTCAATTTTTACACTGATAATCGCAGTAAGACCTTCTCTGATATCTTCACCTGATAGATTCGGCTCACTGTCTTTTAATAGTTTATTCTTTCTTGCGTAATCATTAAATGTCTTTGTAAGCGCATTACGAAATCCTACAATATGAGTTCCGCCTTCCGGAGTTGTAATATTATTTACAAATCCATACGTATTATCACTGTAAGAATCATTATGCTGCATCGCTACTTCTACTGCCACGTTATTTATATTACCTTCACAGTAAATAATATCTTCATATAGCGGAGTTTTGCTTTTATTTAAATATGCTACAAACTCTTTGATACCACCTTCATAGTGGAATGTCTTTTCTACAGCTTCTTCTTCTCTTTCATCTCGAAGAACAATCTTTAATCCTGCTGTCAAAAATGCCATTTCTCTAAAGCGCTGTTTTAAAATATCATACTCAAAAACAGTTTCTTCAAAAATTGTATCATCCGGCAGGAATGTTACTTTTGTTCCTGTCTTCTCAGGATCACATTCTCCGACAACTTTTAATTTGTAAATTGTTTTTCCACGCTCATAACGCTGTCTGTATATTTTTCCCTCATTATAGATTTCAACCTCAAGCCAGTTAGAAAGAGCATTTACTACCGATGCTCCAACTCCATGAAGACCGCCGGACACCTTATAGCCCCCGCCGCCAAATTTTCCGCCGGCATGAAGAATGGTAAATACAACTTCAACCGCCGGAAGACCTGCCTTATGATTGATACCTACCGGTATTCCACGTCCATTATCTACAACCGTAATGGAATTGTCTTTATTAATACTTACGAAGATTGTATCACAGAATCCTGCCAGTGCTTCATCCACCGCATTATCCACAATCTCATATACCAGATGGTGAAGTCCGCGTGAGGACGTACTACCTATATACATACCCGGGCGCTTTCTAACAGCTTCAAGCCCTTCCAGTATTTGGATTTCGTCTGCACCATACTCGTGCTGTACTTTTTCTGTACTCATTCTAATCCTCCTAATTTTCTTTCGTTACCTGCCCATTCTGGACATGGAACACTTTATTTATAGAAAAACGATGATTTACAAACTCGTCCACACCTGTACAGGTAATGAGTGTCTGTATATCATGTATACTATCTAATAGATAGTTTTGCCTGTGTTTATCAAGTTCAGACAACACATCGTCAAGCAATAAGACGGGTGTATCGTGAATCGATTGTTTCACAAGCTCTATTTCAGATAATTTCAAAGACAGAGCTGCTGTACGCTGCTGTCCCTGCGATCCGTATTTTCTGATATCTATATCACTGACAAGAAAAGCAATATCATCTCTGTGAGGACCTACAGACGTACTCTTAATCCTCAGGTCCTTTTCTTTATTTTTCAACAAAGCCTGTTCAAATGATAATGCTCCATTGCTTGGTTCATAGACGATTTTTATATCTTCTCTGTTTCCAGTTAACTTTTTATGTATATTAGAAATTATTTTATTTATTTCTTCTATGAACTTTTGTCTGCGCTCTACAATCTTATTTCCATACTGAATCAACTGCATATTCCAAATATCCAGAGTTTCTAAAGCGCCTTTATTATAATCAATTTCTTTTAACAAGTGATTTCTTTGATTTACAATACGATTATAGTTAGACAAGTTATTCAAATATACTTTATCAAGCTGTGACAGCTCAAGATCTATGAACCTTCTTCTTTCTCCGGGACCATTTTTGATAATGTTAAGATCCTCCGGAGAAAAAAAGACAATATTTATAATACCAAATAACTCACTGGCTTTCCGAATAGGAATCTTGTTGATCGCAATTCCCTTGGGACTGTTCTTTTTAAGATGCATATCAATCTGATACTTGATACCGTTTTTTTCAACGATTGTTTCGATATGAGATTCATTTGCTCCAAACTGAATCATATCTTTATCTTTTGTTCCCCGGTGAGACTTCGTTGTACCGGACAAATATACAGCTTCTAAAATATTTGTCTTTCCCTGAGCATTATCACCATAGAAAATATTTGTAGATTTGTCAAACCCAAGAGACAATAATTCGTAATTCCTAAAATTCTTTAATTTCAAAGATTCAATCTTCAATTTTTATCTCTTCTCCATCAAATACTACCTGATCGCCGGCATATAATTTTCTTCCGCGGCGTGTATCAACTTCTCCGTTGACCATGACAAGCCCTTCCTGAATGACTTCTTTTGCTTCCACACCTGACTCTACAAGTCCTGCCGCTTTTAAAGCCTGTCCAAGTTTAATAAATTCTTCTCTTAATTTGATGATCTCCATAAATGATTTTCTCCTTAAATTGCAGCATTAAAATTAACCGGAAGAATGAGATAAATATAGCTTTCCTTATCATCTTTGATAAAGCACGGTGCTTTTGCATTCATAAGATACAAAGTTACCTCTTCTTCATCAATCACACGAAGTGCATCGATCAAAAACTTAGGATTAAATCCAATCAACAGATCTTTTCCTTCTTTGTTGATCACAATTTCTTCGTTCATAGAACCAATTTGTGATTTAATCTTTAACTCCATCACTTCATCACCAATGTTGATGATAATTGGTTTTTTATCTCCTTCCTTCACAAGAAGTGTTGCACGATCAATACAGCTTAACAATTCTTTTTTGTTAATTTTCACTTTTGTGTCATAATCGCTGGACAGCATCTGATCAATCTTGAAATATTCCCCTTCGATCAGTCTTGATACAACAATGGTATTGTCAAATTCAAATACAATATGATTATTTGTATAAGATATATAAACCTGACTTTCCAATTCACCGGATAAAATCTTACTTACTTCGATCAATGTCTTACCGGGAACGACTAATTTTTTATCATTTACCTGATCTTTTAATTCAATCTTACGGATTGAAATACGGTGTCCGTCAAGAGAAACAACTCTTAACATATTATCTTTGATTTCAAATAACTCACCGGTCATTAATTTATTGCTTTCTGTATCAGCAATAGAAAAAATAGTCTGTCTGATAACTTCTTTCAATGTAAACTGAGAAATTTCAATGGAATCTTCTTTCTCGATCACTGGAAGATAAGAAAATTCTTCTCCCGGTTTTCCGGAAATATCAAATTTTGCTTTCTCACATACAATTGTTGTCTGCAGATTTTCATTTGTTTCAATTATGACATCATTGTCAGGAAGCTTTCTTACGATTTCAGAGAATATCTTCGCATCGATCGCGATCATACCTCTTTCAAGAATCTCTCCTTCTATATCTGTCTGAATACCAAGTTCCATATCGTTTGCTGTCAAACGGATAATATCTGTTGTAGCATCAATAAGAATACATTCGAGAATAGGCATTGTTGTCTTAGATGGAACTGCTTTGGATACAATGCTGACTCCTTTTACAAGATTACTTTTCTTACATACGATTTTCATTGTGTAAAACTCCTTTCAGGCCAAGGCTATGTATATTATATATAAATAATTTCCGTCTTCTTATTATTAGGGGCTGTGGAAAAGAGGAAAACCCGTTCAAGCCCTTTATTTATCACGGTTTGCAACTTTGAAAAACCTGTGGAATTCGAGAAAATTATCTGTGGATGGTGTTTGGAAAACTTTGGATAGTTTTTTTGTCGAAGATTGTAAGATTAAGTTATTAACAGCTTATCCCAATTTTATCCACATGTTATCCCACAAGTTATTCACATTATGCCGGATTGATCTTTTTCTTAATAATATTGATCGTATTGGCAAGAGTCTCATCTTTCTTCATTTCTGACTCTATTTTTTCAATCCCGTATTTCACAGTGGAGTGATCTTTGCCTCCAAGGATGATTCCGATTGTTTTAAGAGAGTTTTCTTTTTCAATCATATTTCTCATAAGATACATAGACACCTGTCTTGGATTGGCTATATCGGCATTTCTTTTATTACTCTTTAAATCTGCTACCGTAATATTATAATGATCTGCAACAATGTCAAGAATCAGCTCCGGTGTTACTTCTCTGTTATTTTTAGAGGAAATAAGATCTTTCAGAGCCTCAGCTGCAAGTGCAATATCAATCGTTCCTTCATTATTATTTAATTTATAGAGAGCGATCAATTTATTTAAAGAACTTTCAAGCTCTCGAATATTTGTCTTTATATTAGTAGCAATATATTGAAGCACTTCGTCCGGAATATTGTATTTTTCCAGATGATCAAGCTCAATCTTCTTTTTTAAGATTGCCATTCTTGTCTCATAATCAGGAGAAGAAATATCAGCAATCAGACCCCATTCAAATCTTGTGCGAAGTCTTGCTTCTAATGTCTCAATGTCCTTTGGTGGTTTATCACTGGAAATAATGATCTGTTTTCCTAAAGTATGAAGATGATTAAAGGTATGGAAGAATTCTTCCTGTGTACTTTCTTTACCTATAATAAACTGAATATCATCAATAAGAAGCACATCATTATTTCTATATTTATCCCGGAACTTGGACATGGCAGATTCATTACCGCTTGTCTTACCGTTTTTTAAAGACTCAATCAATTCATTTGTAAATGTTTCACTTGTTACATAGAGAACTTTCTTCTTCGGATTATTCTGTAATGTAAAATGTGCAATAGAATGCATCAAGTGTGTTTTACCAAGTCCTACACCACCGTATAAGAACAGAGGATTGTAAGCCTGTCCAGGTGATTCTGCAACTGCCAGTGATGCGGCATGAGCAAATTTATTATTTCCGCCAACAACAAAAGTGTCAAAAGTATATTTTGGATTTAATCCTGCCTTTTCAGCAGCAGATTTTGTCCGTTTCTTTTGACTTGCTTCGATTGACATATTCTGAATTTCATTTAATTTTTCATCATCCTCTGAAATAAATACTACTTCGAATTCTGTGCCGGTAATTTCTGCGATACATACTTTCAATGGAAGAAGATACTTTTTCTCGATATATTCTACGCTTGCATTCATATTTACTAATATAAATACAGTATTCTGTATCACTTCATATACTTTTAATGGCTGTATCCATGTAGTAAATGATACATTGGATAATTCATGTTCTACTCGCAGGTGTTCGATAATTTCAGGCCATTTTTCCTCTACAATGTTCATTTTCATAAGCTCCTAATCCTATATATACTCTTTTCTATTTTACATCAAATTGTAAATTTAAGCAATGTTTAATCAATGTGGATAACTTTATCACAACTAAAAATATGCTTGTTTCTAGAAAAAAATATAGAAAATAATTTTATTTCCACATGTTATCCACGTTATTTTTTGTAATTTTCCACATTTTGTGGAAAATTATTTTGTAGTAAAATGTGAAAATTATTGATAAAATCGTAGGTTTTGCTTGACGGACGAGTATTTTTTGCATATAATCAAAAATGATGTCTTTTAGAAAAATAAGGGTATAACCCTTGCAAAATATAAGGAGGTGGATATCAATGAAGATGACATTCCAGCCAAAAAAGAGACAAAGAGCAAAAGTTCATGGTTTTAGATCAAGAATGAGCACAGCAGGTGGAAGAAAAGTACTTGCTGCAAGAAGAGCAAAAGGAAGAAAGAAATTATCAGCGTAGGCCGCATATATGTGGCCTTTTCTTCTCTAAAAATTAGGAGAATTAAGGATGAAAAACAAAGATTTTCAAATCATTTATAAAGAAGGAAAATCTTATGCTAACAAGTATCTGGTCATGTATATAAGAGAAAATAATACAGATCAGAATCGATTAGGAATATCGGTAAGCAAAAAAGTAGGTAATAGTATCGTACGTCACAGATTGACAAGATTGATAAGAGAAAGTTATCGACTACAAGAAGAACATTTCAAGCGTGGATTAGATATAGTAGTAATTGCAAGAAACAGCGCAAAAGGCAAAAGTTACCATGATATAGAAAGTGCGCTCCTCCACCTTGGAAGTCTTCATGAAATAATAGAATGAGGTAACGAAGTATGAAAAAGATTCTGTTAAGATTTATCAGATTCTATCGAAAATATATATCGGGCCTCAAGGGATCACCCACTTGTAAATTCTATCCCACCTGCTCTCAGTATGCTATGGAAGCAATTGAAAAGTACGGAGCCTTTAAGGGGGGATTTATGGCATTATGGAGAATTCTAAGGTGTAATCCATTTTCCAAAGGGGGATATGATCCTGTTCCATAAAAAAGAAATATCATTACAATTGGAGGAAAAGTCATGATCGTAACGGTGGCAAGCGCAGCAAATTGGCCAATCGTAGGACAGATTTGCTGGTTACTTGGTAAAGTGATGAACTTTATCTATACAATATTAGATAATATGTTGTCTACAGATACTGGACTTGTAGGATTATCTATTATTTTATACACAATTTTCGTGTATACTCTTATGCTTCCTATGACAATTAATCAGCAGAAATCAAGCAGAATGATGGCTGTAATTAACCCGGAAGTACAGAAAATCCAGAAAAAATACAGAAATAAAAGAGACCAGGCTTCTATGATGAAGCAGCAGGAAGAAATCCAGCAGGTATATGATAAATACGGAACATCTATGATGGGTGGATGTCTTCCAATGTTGATCCAGATGCCTTTGTTATTTGCACTGTATCCGGTTATTTACGATATCGAAAGATATGTACCGGCAATTTCTAAAGCATCTCCGGATGTAAATACATTCCTTACAATCCCGGATCTTACAATTGCACCAATTCAGATGATCAAAGACAGTGGTTCTTTCGAAGTTCCGGCAGCTGTGATCATTATTACAGCAATTGCACTTCCGGTAATTTCAGGAGCAACACAGTTCCTGAACATTAAACTGTCTCAGGCTGTATCAGGTACTCAGATGGATGAAAATAATCCTATGGCAGGAACAATGAAGACAATGAACATGACAATGCCGTTAATGTCTGTGTTCTTCGTTGCCACACTTCCTACAGGTATCGGTCTTTACTGGATTTTCAGTGCGTTAGTCAGAAGTTTGCAGCAGGTTCTTATTAATAAACATCTGAAACAAATATCTGTAGAAGATTTGATTGAGAAAAATAAGGACAAAGCAGAGAAAAAGGCAAAAAAGAGAAGTGAAAAAGCTGAACGTATTAATGAAATGGCTCAGATGAATGCAAGAAGCTTAAAAGATTCTGCAAATCGTCAGGTATCCGCTATGAGTCAGAAGGAAAGAGATGAAAAGCTTGAAAATGCCAGAAAAAATGCAGAACATGCAAAACCTGGAAGTCTCGCTTCAAAAGCAAATATGGTAAAACATTTTAATGAGAATAATTAGGGGGCGCTATTATGGAATACATTACCGTATCGGCAAAAACAGTGGATGATGCTATTACTGAAGCATTGATCCAGCTCGGAGTAACAAGTGATAAATTAGATTATGAAGTAATCGAAAAAGGAAGCGCCGGATTCCTTGGAATCGGTATGAAACAGGCAGTTATCAAGGCAAGAAAAAAAGAAGAACCAAAGGAAGAGCCTGTTGTTGAAGAAGTAAAAGAAGAGCCAAAGAAAGAAATCGTAAAAGAGCATAAAGAATCAAAGAAAGAACAAAAAAAAGAGAAAGCTGAAGTAAAAGAACCGGAGCAAAAAAAAGAATCAGAGCTTGCAAAGGTCAATGATGAAACCGTTGCAGCATGTGTAAAATTCGTATCTGATGTATTAAATGCAATGGGTATGAAAGATGCCAAGGTTACTTCTAAGATTGATGAAGAAGGTGCTCTTAGTATTGATGTAGAAGGAAGCAATATGGGAATTCTCATCGGAAAACGTGGACAGACATTAGATTCTCTTCAGTATCTCACAAACAGAGTTGCAAACAAGATGCAGGAAGGATATGTAAGAGTAAAACTTGACACAGAGGATTACAGAAGAAGAAGAAAAGAAACTCTTGAAAACCTTGCTAAGAATATCGCAAGTAAAGTAAAAAGAACAAGAAGAGCTGTATCACTTGAGCCAATGAATCCATATGAGAGAAGAATTATTCATTCTGCTCTTCAGGCAGATCCGGCAGTATCTACTCACAGTGAAGGAGAAGAACCTTACAGAAGAGTTGTCGTTACATTGGCAAGAAGATAGAGGAATATAAAATAGGGGCTGGATACAGACCCCTATTTTTTGTATAATTAATAGAAGCATTTTATGATGTAAGGTGGAACAGTATGAATAATCAATATAATAAAGTAATAGCCGCTATATCTACTGCAATGAGCAATTCAGGGATAGGAATTGTAAGAATGAGTGGAGAAGGTTCATTTGAAATCGCAGATAAAATATATCGTGGGAAAAAAGAAAAAAAACTAAGTGATCAGTCATCACATACCATCCATTATGGTCATATTTATGATGAAAATGAAATGGTCGATGAGGTTCTTGTAATGCTTATGAAAGGTCCGCACAGTTATACCGGAGAAGATACTGTGGAAATAAATTGTCATGGCGGCGTCTATGTGGTGAAAAGAATTTTAGAGACTTTGATCAAATACGGGGCAAGACCTGCGGAGCCGGGAGAATTTACAAAACGGGCATTTTTGAATGGAAGATTAGATTTATCCCAGGCAGAAGCTGTCGGAGATATTATTACTTCTCAAAATGAATATGCATTAAAAAGTTCTATCAGTCAACTTAATGGAAATATAAAGACAAAAATTAGTGAAATTAGAAATAAAATAATTTACCACACTGCGTTCATAGAGACTGCATTGGATGATCCGGAACATATAAGTGTGGATGGATATGGAGAAGAATTACAGGTTACAGTTAACGAACTTTTAGAAGAAATCTCTCATCTATTATCAACATGCAATGACGGGCGTATTATAAAAGAAGGAATCAAAACGGTAATTGTCGGAAAGCCAAATGCAGGAAAGTCATCCCTTCTTAATGTGCTGATCGGAGAAGATCGTGCAATTGTGACAGATATTGCAGGAACTACAAGAGATGTGTTAGAGGAGCATATTAATCTTCAGGGAATTTCACTTAATATTATGGATACTGCGGGAATTCGAGACACAGAAGATGTGGTAGAAAGAATCGGCGTAGACAGAGCAAAAGAATATGCAGAAAAGGCAGATCTTATTTTGTTTGTTATTGATTCGTCTTCCCCTTTAGATGAAAACGATCATGAAATTCTTAAGATGATACAAGGAAAGCAGGCAATCATATTGCTAAATAAATCAGATTTAGATATGATAGTAACGAAAAATATGATTCAAACCTTGTATATTGAATCAAATCCTGCAAAAGCAGAAAGTGAAGAAATGCAGAAAATACCTGTGATAGAAGTATCAGCAAAGAAAAATCATGGAATTGATGAGTTTGAGCAAGTATTAAAAGATATGTTTTTTGCAGGAAATCTTTCATTCAATGATGAAATTTATATAACTAATATTCGTCATAAAACAGCGCTTCAGGATGCATATCATGCTTTGTCAAGGGTAAATGACAGTATAGATGCCGGAATGCCGGAAGATTTCTATTCTATCGATTTATTAGATGCTTATGAAGCACTTGGAAGTATTACCGGAGAAACAATAGGAGAAGATTTAGTCAATGAAATATTCAGCAAATTTTGTATGGGAAAATAAAGATCACTATGATGTAGCAGTTATCGGGGCAGGTCACGCCGGATGCGAAGCGGCTCTTGCCTGTGCAAGACTGGGATTTAAGACATTAGTATTTACTGTCAGTATTGACAGTATAGCTTTGATGCCGTGTAATCCGAATATCGGTGGAAGTTCGAAGGGGCATCTCGTAAAAGAAATTGATGCTCTTGGCGGTGAGATGGGAAAGGTCATTGATCAGACATTTATTCAATCGAAAATGTTGAATAAATCGAAAGGTCCGGCAGTACATTCGCTTCGCGCACAGGCAGATAAAAACAGATATAGCCGCACGATGAGGCAAGTATTAGAGGCAGAGCCTAATATAGAAATCAAACAGACAGAGATTACGAATATTTTGACTGAAGAAAATAAAGTAACAGGTGTGCAAGTGTATTCTGGTATGATTTATCGTTGTAACGCGGTAATACTTTGCACTGGTACTTATCTAAAGTCAAAGTGTATTTATGGTGATGTAAGCATGAATACGGGTCCAAATGGATTACAGGCTGCCAATTATCTTACAGATTGTCTGAAAGAGCTTGGAATAAAGATGTATCGATTCAAGACGGGAACCCCAGCAAGAATCGATCGTAATTCTGTCGATTTTTCTAAAATGGAAGAACAGTTTGGTGATGAGAGAGTAGTGCCATTTTCATTTACGACAAACCCGGAAGACGTGCAGATCGATCAAGTATCCTGCTGGCTTACTTATACAAATGAAAAAACACATGAAATCATAAAAAATAATCTAGATCGTTCTCCTTTATTTTCCGGTATGATCGAGGGAACGGGTCCAAGATATTGTCCATCTATAGAAGATAAAGTGGTGAAATTTGCCGACAAGAACAGACATCAAGTATTTATCGAGCCGGAAGGACTTGAAACAAATGAAATGTACATTGGCGGAATGTCCAGTTCTCTTCCGGAAGACGTGCAGTATGCCATGTACCGGACGGTCCCTGGACTTGAAAATGTAAAAATTGTTCGTAATGCCTATGCGATCGAGTATGATTGTATTGACGGAAGACAATTAAAACCATCTCTGGAATTCAAAGATATACACGGACTTTTCAGTGCAGGTCAGTTTAATGGAAGTTCTGGTTACGAAGAAGCAGCAGCTCAGGGGATTATTGCAGGAATTAATGCTGCAAGAATGCTTCAGGGAAAAGAAGCGTTTACACTTGATCGTTCGGAAGCTTATATCGGTGTACTGATTGATGATATTGTGACAAAAGAAAGTCATGAGCCATATCGAATGATGACATCAAGAGCAGAGTATCGCTTACTTCTAAGACAAGACAATGCAGATCAGCGACTGACGGAGAAAGGATATGAAGTAGGACTGATTTCTAAAGAACGATATGAGAGACTATTAGAAAAGAAACACTTGATTGCCGATGAGATAGAAAGACTGAAGCATGTACATGTCGGAGCGAACGGAAAAGTGCAAAGTTTATTGGAAGAGCATGAAAGTACACCGCTCACATCAGGAATCACACTTACAGAATTGATTCGAAGACCTGAACTATCCTACGACATTGTAGAACCTCTGGATAATGACAGACCTGACTTTCCGGAGTCGTTAAAAGAAGAAGTAGCTGAACAGGTCAATATAGCCATCAAATACGAAGGGTATATATCAAGACAGGAAAAACAAGTGGAACAATTTAAAAAACTTGAAAAGAAAAAAATCCCGGATGATATTAATTATAACGATGTTAAGAGTTTAAGATTAGAAGCTGTACAAAAATTAAAAGAATACAGACCGTCTTCTATCGGTCAGGCTTCCAGAATATCAGGAGTATCTCCGGCAGATATATCTGTACTGCTCGTATATTTAAGTAGTGGATATAAAAATAAAGAAGAGGCACGGGAGAATAACCATGAATAATGTGTTAACAAAAAAAGTAAAGGAACTGTCGATTGTATTAAATGATAAGCAGATACAGCAATTTGAACAGTATTACAATATTCTTGTTGAGTGGAATAAGGTGATGAACTTAACTGCAATTACAAAATATGAGGAAGTAATTGAAAAGCATTTTCTTGACAGTTTAACAATTGTAGATGCCATTAATATGGAAAAAATTGAAACATTGATTGATGTGGGAACCGGAGCAGGATTTCCCGGAATTCCATTAAAAATAGCATTTCCGCATTTAAAAGTAACGCTGCTTGATTCATTGAATAAAAGAATTAAGTTTTTAAATGAGGTGATTGACTTATTAGAACTCGATGATATTAAGACAATCCATGGAAGAGCAGAAGATTATGCAAAACAGGCAGAATATAGAGAACAGTATGATATTTGTGTGTCGAGAGCTGTTGCAAATCTGGCAACTCTTTCAGAATATTGTCTCCCTTATGTAAAGGTGGATGGTTTGTTTGTACCTTATAAATCGGGAGAAATTGATGAAGAATTGAAAAGTTCTGAAAAGGCGGTTTCAATACTAGGAGGAAAAGTGGAAGAAGTAGTTAAATTTCAACTTCCGGGAACCGACATAGGAAGATCCTTCGTAAAAATCCATAAAATAAAAGAAACAAAGAAAAAGTATCCTCGAAAAGCAGGAATGCCGACGAAAGAACCACTTAAATAATTATATCTGTAGAAAAAACATATTATAAAAACCTATTAGAAGTAAACATACAATATTGTTTCATTTCTAATAGGTTTTTTATAATGTTTCACGTGAAACATTTATGAAAAATATAAAATTTATGTTTCACGTGAAACATTTAGTGGATATATACTTCTAAAAATGTTATACTATTTCTAAGCAAAAAAGAAAGGTGATTTAAATATGAGAAGAACTATAGCTATAGCCAATCAGAAGGGCGGAGTTGGAAAAACAACTACAGCTATTAACTTGTCTGCATGTCTTGCTGAAAAGGGAAAAAAAGTTCTTGCAGTTGATATGGACCCGCAAGGTAACATGACCAGTGGCTTGGGTGTGGATAAGGACAGTGTAGAAAACACAATTTACAATTTGATTATCGGTGAAGCAAAAATGGAAGAAGTCTTGATTAAGGATGTATTAGAAAATCTTGATATTATTCCTACAAATATTGATTTATCCGGAGCAGAAATAGAACTTCTTGATGTAGAAGAAAAAGAATACATTGTCAGAAATGAGATTAATAAAATTAAGGATAATTATGATTTTATAATTATTGATTGTCCGCCTTCATTGAGTATGTTAACAATTAATGCAATGACTACTGCAGATTCTGTTCTTGTGCCAATTCAATGTGAATATTATGCGCTGGAAGGATTAAGTCAGTTGATTCATACTGTGAAATTAGTAAGAGACAGATTAAATCCAAAGCTTACAATCGAAGGTGTTGTTTTCACGATGTATGACGCAAGGACAAATTTGTCACTGCAAGTAGTAGAAAATGTAAAGGATAATCTGGAACAGACAATTTATAAGACAATTATACCGAGAAATATTCGTTTAGCTGAAGCTCCCAGTTACGGAATACCTATTAATAAGTATGATCCAAAGTCAGCAGGAGCTGAGAGTTATTTAAGATTAGCTGATGAAGTAATAGATAAAGAGAATGAGGAATAAGTGATAAAAAACGGGAGGAAATTAATATGGCGGTAAAGAAGAGCGGATTAGGTAAAGGATTAGATAGCCTGATCAAAGATAATAGTTCAGCAAAAAAGACAGCCGCAGCAAATACATCATCCGAAAACAAAGCAGAGGAAATGAAATCCGGAGAACAGATGATGAAAATTAATATGGTTGAACCAAACCGAGATCAGCCAAGAAAAAAATTCGAAGAAGATGCATTGTTGGAATTAGCAGATTCCATTAAGCAGTTTGGCGTACTTCAGCCACTCTTAGTCAGAAAGAGAAAAGATTATTATGAGATAATTGCCGGTGAAAGAAGATGGCGTGCTGCTAAAATGGCAGGAGTGAAAGAGGTTCCGGTTATAATCAAAGATTATACAGAGCAGGAAATTGTTGAAATCGGATTAATCGAAAATATTCAGCGTGAGAACTTGAATCCAATTGAAGAAGCAATGGCATTTAAAAAACTGTTAGAGGAATTTAATCTGAAACAGGATGAGGTAGCTGAAAGGGTATCTAAGAGCAGAACTGCTGTTACAAATTCAATGCGGCTCCTTAAATTAGATGAACGAGTTCAGGAAATGATCGTTGATGATATGATTTCTACCGGACATGCAAGAGCACTTCTGGCTATCGATGATAAAGAACAGCAATACGACCTTGCTAATAAAATATTTGACGAAAAGCTAAGTGTCCGTGAGACGGAAAAACTGGTAAAGGAAATCAAAAATCCGAAGAAACCTAAGATGAAAAAAAAGGTTGAGAATGAATTTGTTTATACAGATTTGGAAAATCGTATGAAAGAAGTGATGGGAACAAAGGTTAACATCTCTTCAAAAGGTAACGGAAAAGGTAAAATAGAGATTGAATACTATTCAGATGACGAACTCGAACGAATGTTCGAAATGATTATGAGCATTAGAAAGGATGATTAACAGAATATGGAAAGTAAAATTTTGAGTGCGATAGGAATAGATCCGGCATTTATCCTGTTGTTTCTGTTTCTTTTGATTATTGTATTGTTTGTGTTAAATGTAAGTGTTACAATGAAGTACAATAGATTGAAAAGCAGCTATAACACGTTTATGAAGGGCAAAGATGGAAAGACTTTAGAAGAAAGCATGAAAGAAAAATATGCAGAAGTTGATACCGTCTTAAAGGTAGTAAAACAGAACCGCCTTGACATTCGCGAGATTAATCGTCGAATGGAGAAGAGTTATCAGAAGCTTGGTATTGTAAAGTATGACGCTTTCAATGAAATGGGCGGAAAACTCAGTTTTGCAATTGCTATGCTTGACAACCGTGATAATGGATGGATCATCAATGCGATGCACAGCAGAGAAGGTTGTTACACATATGTAAAGGAAATCGTAAAAGGTGAAAGCTATGTAGAACTTTCCGAGGAGGAAGCTGAGGCACTGGACAAGGCAATCTTCCAGGAATATACTCCGGAAACTCAAAATTAATGATAATACAAACATAGGAAATGAGGAGGAAGCAAGATGTTAGACATTAAATTTGTGAGAATGAACCCAGATGTAGTAAAGGAAAATATTAAGAAGAAGTTTCAGGATGAGAAGCTTCCATTGGTAGATGAAGTCATAGAACTGGATCAGAAAAACAGAGAAATCAAACAGGAAGTGGAAGCGCTCCGTGCGGATAGAAATAAAATTTCCAAAGAAATCGGTGCATGCATGGCACAGGGCAAAAAAGAAGAAGCAGAAGAATTAAAGAAAAAAGTTCAGGTAAATGCAGATAGAGTAGAATCATTATCAGCAGAAGAAAAAGAAGTAGAAGCGAATATTAAAAAAATCATGATGACAATTCCAAATATCATTGATCCTTCTGTGCCGATCGGAAAAGATGATAGTGAAAATGTAGAGATTGAAAAATTCGGTGAGCCGGTAGTGCCGGAGTATGAGATCCCTTATCACACAGAAATCATGGAATCCTTTAACGGAATTGATCTTGAAAGTGCAGGAAAAGTAGCAGGAAATGGTTTCTATTATCTCATGGGAGATATTGCAAGAATTCATTCTTCTGTAATTTCTTATGCAAGAGACTTTATGATCGATCGTGGATTTACTTACTGCATTCCACCATTTATGATCAGAAGCAATGTTGTAACAGGAGTTATGAGCTTTGCAGAGATGGATTCTATGATGTACAAGATTGAAGGAGAAGATCTGTATCTTATCGGCACAAGTGAGCACTCTATGATAGGTAAATTTATCGATAGTCTGACACCGGAAGAAAATCTTCCGCAGACATTAACAAGTTATTCTCCATGTTTCCGTAAGGAAAAAGGAGCACATGGTATCGAAGAGCGTGGAGTGTACCGTATTCACCAGTTTGAGAAGCAGGAAATGATCGTTGTATGTAAACCGGAAGACAGCAAATACTGGTACGATCAGTTGTGGAAAAATACAGTAGATTTGTTCCGTTCTCTTGATATTCCGGTTCGTACCTTAGAATGTTGTTCCGGTGACCTTGCAGATCTGAAGGTAAAATCCTGCGACGTTGAGGCATGGTCTCCAAGACAGAAGAAATATTTTGAAGTAGGAAGCTGCTCAAACTTAGGAGATGCACAGGCAAGACGACTTGGAATCCGTGTAAAAGGAGCGGACGGAAATAAATACTTTGCGCACACACTGAATAATACAGTTGTTGCACCACCGAGAATGTTGATCGCATTTTTGGAAAATAATCTTCAGGCAGATGGTTCTGTTAGAATTCCGGAAGTGTTAAGACCATATATGGGTGGAATTTCAGAAATCAAACCAAAATAGTAATGAGGAAATCAATATGCACCAATATCTGACAGCCATTGGATTTGAAAATATAAAGTCAAAAAAAGAATGGAATGAGATTCTGTCGCAGGTAGAAAACGATTTTAATCAATATGCGGTAGTGTCTGAAAAAGATGATGTGGCTTACTGCGAATTTCGAAAGGAATTCGCAGAAGGAATCGGAATTTCATTGGCGGGAACGATAGATGATGACGATCAATTTGAACGAGAGTTTTACTATCCGTATTTTGCCGGAAGCGGAATCACAACATATGCGGAAATTGTAGCAGAGAAACGAATAGACAGAGAAGCATATATCGGAGTATGTGAAGATGCAAAAGTAGGTATCAATATTATTTTTCATGTCCAAAATGCAGATGATTACATTAAAAATATAGACAAAGTGGATTATCTGGAAAAGGTTCCGTCTATTACTTTGTCGGGATTGTGCAACGAAGGAACCATTCTTCTTCCTGTAAGAAAAGATGAAAAACAGGAGCAGAAGCAAAAAGAGCAGAGCAATAACCGAATGGAGCTGTTGATCGCCGCAAAAAACGGTGACCCGGCAGCGATTCAGGGACTGACACTTGATGATATTGATACATATTCTAAAGTTTCCAGACGTTTGATCACAGAAGACGTGTTCAGTATTGTAGATACTTATATGATGCCTTATGGAGCAGAATGTGATCTGTATTCCATCTTAGGTACAATTATAAAAGTGCGAAAAACGTGTAATGAATACACAAAAGAGGCAATATATATTATGAGTCTGGATGTAAATGATCTGTTATTTGATGTCTGTGTTCCGGTCAACAATACCATGGGAGAGCCGGAAGAAGGGCGTAGATTCAAGGGAAATATATGGCTTCAGGGCTATATTAATTTCTAAAATGGCTTTGACAATAAAGAATGATTAAAGTATAATGGAGAAGACATCGATTGATGTCTTCTTTATTAGTTATGTGTTGAATAAATGAAAATAATTTCCCATAGTTAAATGGATATAACAGGGTCCTCCTAAGGGCTTGTTGGAGCAATCGTCCAACACTGAAAATTTTATATACGTCCATGTACCTCAGCAGGATAGAGGGTTCGCCTCCTAAGCGAAACGCCGCAGGTTCGATTCCTGTCATGGACGCCAGTAAACAACGCTGTAAGCCTTTGTTTTCAAGGGTTTACAGCTTTTTTTGTTATCACGGACAGGGAAGCGAATGTATGCTGCTTATGTCCGTGGGAATTTCCAAAAGTCATTTATTTTGCAAGATAGCTTGCTAACACTCATTTAAGGTAGTGTCTGCTGAGCAAACTGAAAACACTTGATTTTACTGACTTTTGCCCCATT
>ENA-ORTM01001833-ORTM01001833.1-human-gut-metagenome-genome-assembly--contig:-NODE-1833-length-20211-cov-7.160300_pt1 | contig 20211 bp, 20 predicted proteins | sample MGYA00241909_ERZ509182 | MGnify/ENA primary metagenome ERZ509182 (study PRJEB26280, sample SAMEA2338855) | human gut metagenome | biome: human gut; feature: human-associated habitat; material: faeces...
GATAATATGGATAAATCAAATAATCAAAAGAACTGTAAACACGACAGAGAATAATATCTAAATAAAATTGATTAGTAATTGTCGGGTGGGAATAGTCGCGAGATTTTGGAAAACAGCGTATTTATGCGGAATTTAGGGCATTCAAATAGGCATTCGATGTTAATTGATGTTAAAAAAACTAGGCAGTGATCTGCCTAGTTTTTTTATAAATATTTTATCTACTTTCCCCTACTCAAACTGTATCTCATAGTAATGTGCATAAATTCCATTCTTCGCCACTAACTCATCATGTGTTCCGCGTTCGCAGATGCGGTTGTCTGCGACCACAAGAATCTCGTCCGCATTTCGGATGGTGGAGAGTCGGTGAGCGATAGTAATGGTGGTTCGATTCTTGGCAAGTTCTTCCAGACTCTGTTGAATCCAGCGTTCGCTTTCGTTGTCAAGCGCGCTTGTCGCTTCATCAAGAATCAGAATCGGCGGATTTTTGAGAAATACTCTGGCGATCGAGATTCGCTGCTTTTGTCCGCCGGATAATCTTGTTCCGCGTTCGCCGACAAAGGTATCATATCCATCTGGGAGCTCTTCGATAAAATCATGGATGTTTGCCTTCTTGGCAGCGTCTATGATTTCATCCATAGTTGCATCTGGTTTTCCGTAGGCAATATTTTCCCGAACCGTTCCGCAGAAAAGATACACATCCTGCTGCACCAGACCGATTTGATTTCTTAGACTATTAAGCGTAAGAGAACGTACGTCTTTGCCGTCAATGGTAATCCGTCCTTCGGTTACATCATAAAATCGAGGAAGGAGAGAACAGATGGTAGTTTTCCCGCTTCCGGATGGTCCGACCAGTGCGATAGATTTTCCGGCTTCTATCTGGAACGACACATCAGATAAGACAGGAGTATCATCGTCGCTGTAGTGGAAAGATACATTTTCGTAAGAAACGTGGCCTTGAACATTTGTAAGTGGTGTGGCATCTTTTGCATCTTCGATTTCTGGTTTCGTGTCCATGACATCGAGGAAACGGCGGAAGCCAGACAATCCCTTTTGCATCATTTCCGTCAATTCTACGAGAATCTGAATCGGGCTGATGAAAATGCCGATGTAGAGAGCGTACATGGCGAGATCACCTACGTTCATTAAGCCTTTGGAAATGAGAAAACCTCCGAAGACCAGAGTAGTCAGATACATCATACCTTGGAAGAATAAGTTCCAAGACATAAAACTTCCCATGCAGCGATAATTATCATCTTTGGACTTGAGAAAATCATGATTACTCTTATAGAATTTTTGGCGTTCAATATCTTCGTTTGCGAAAGACTGCACGACTCGGATACCGGCTAAAGTATCTTGAAGACTGGCGTTTACGTCTCCGATTTTTCTGCGGTTTTCTAAAAAAGTCTGCTGCATACGCCGGTTCTGTTTTAAGGAGAAAAAGAACATGCAGACGACAAGGATCGCAAGCGGAATTGCAAGTCTCCAGTTAATAAGGAATAAAAATACAAAGGAGCCTACAATTTTTACAATAGAAATAAACAGGTTTTCAGGTCCGTGGTGAGCGAATTCGGAGATGTCAAAGAGATCGGATACAAGTTTGCTCATCATTTGACCGGAGTTGTGCTGATCGTAGTAAGAGAAAGACAACTGTTCATAGTGGTCAAATAACTGTTGACGCATATCCCGTTCCATGCGGGCGCCCATCATATGTCCCTGACAGCTTACATAATATTTGCAGAGGCTCTGGAGCACATACATTAGGAAGAGACCAATTGCAATGGGAATAAGAGCATGCAGGATTGTGGAGCTGCTCTTTGTAAATAGCGTGTTTGTCAATGTGCGCAGAATCTGTGGATAAGCAAGGTCGATGGCGCTGATCACAGTGGCGCACAGAAGGTCTAAGAAGAAAATTGCTCGGTAAGGAGCATAATAATGAATAAATCTTTTTAATGTTTTCATGATTGTTACCTACTTATATTCTTTCTTCATTGAGAAACCGTGTCCGCGGACTTCACTTACCTGACTTACGACCATAAAGCTGTTCGGGTCGATTTTGTGAATGATCTTTTCGATTTTTGGCAGCTCTCTGTTGGAGATCACACTGAAGATCATCTGAGTAGGTTCATTCATATATCCGCTTGTGGCAGAAAGGGCGGTTACGCCGCGATCCAGTTCGTGGATGATGGCTTCTCGGATTTCATCATGTTTCGGGCTGACAACTTTGACTTCGATTCTTGTTGTTCCGAATAATAAGATCTTGTCCAACACGATTGTATAGATCATAAGCAGTGAGATACCGTATAAAACTTTTTCCATCGGTGAGTAAGAGGCTTGCGCAAGAAGGATGATAATGTCAAATGCGTACAAGCTTACGGACACTGGAATTCGGAAAAACCGATTCAGAACGAGTGGCGGAATATCCATTCCTCCGGTAGAAGCACCGGAACGGATGACAATTCCAAGGGAAAGCCCGATGCCAAGACCTGAGAATAAAGTGCAAAGCCACAGGTTTTCAGTTAGAACCACATCTCCGAGGAGGCGTTGGAATACTTCTAAAGCGACAGGATATACGAACGTACTGATAATCGTTGTGAGTGCGAACTGCTTTCCGAGAATGAAAAAGCCTGCGATCAACATGATGATATTAAATACTAATACAAATCCGGAAATCGATAATCCGGTATAGTGATTGACTGCAAGACCGATACCTGTTGTCCCGCCGGTTACAAGATCAGCAGGAAGAAGAAAAAGCTTTACAGTCAGTGCATATAATACATTTCCTAAAATTACGAAAAATACAGATACCATTTTTTGCAGTATCGAAGAATGATCTGATGTCATAATTTCCCTCCTGATATTTTAACATACATAAATTAATTTATAAGAATCCTAACATACCTTACTATACATTTTTTAAAATCGCAACTATTAATCTTAGAAAAATCGAGGATTTTATAGTATAATGATTGTTATGAATTCGAAAGTAGGAAGAGGGAAGGTTCGTGTTATATAGTATACCTGATTATTATAAAGAATTTGTCTGTACAGCAGATCAGTGTGAGGATACGTGCTGTGCGGGCTGGCAGATCATGGTGGATCGCAAGTCGCTTGACAGATACCACTGTGTAAGGGGAGCGTTTAAAAAAGATTTAAGAAGAGGAATCAACTGGAAAGAAGGTACGTTTCGGCAGTCAAAAGAGAAGCGTTGTGCTTTTTTAGATGAAGATAATTTGTGCCGAATGTATAAAAATCTCGGAGAAAAAAGTCTTTGCAGAACGTGCCGGTTATATCCAAGACATATCGAAGAATTTGAAAATGTCAGAGAAATTACACTGTCTGTGTCCTGTCCGGAAGTGGCGAAGCTTCTCCTTAAGAAAGAAGAGCCGGTTCGATTCTTAAGTTATGAAAAAGAGGGTGAGGAGACGTATGAGGAGTTTGACTACCTTCTGTATTCCATGCTGGCAGATGCAAGAGAAGTTATGATCGGGATTGCTCAGAATAGAGATAAACCTCTTGGTGAACGGATTCTGCTTGTGCTGGGATTAGCGCACGATATAGAGAGACGCGTGCGAAGTGGCAATTTATTTACTTGTGAAGAGCTGTTTGATAAATATGAATCAGAAGCTGCAGAGAAATTCGTGCGCTGTCGGCTTGAGTATTATATAATGCAGGCGGATAACCGCTGCAAAGATGTGAGAAATCTATTTCAAAAGCTGTATCAGTTAGAAGTGCTGAAGGAAGATTGGCGGCGGGTGTTGTATGAGAGTGAACTTCTTCTATATAAAGAAGGAAATAAAGCATATAATGAGAATTGTCGGAAATATGAGCAGTGGATGGATGAACAGATACCGGACTGGAAGATGAAATGCGAGCAGTTATTTGTTTATTTTCTATATACTTATTTTTGCGGAGCAGTCTATGATGCGAGGGTGTATGGAAAAGTTCAGATGGCAGCAGTCAGTGTGCTGTTGATCAGCGAATTGTGGAAGGCAAGATGGATTCGAAATGAAGGATATCTTGATTTAGAAGACATGACGGAAATTGTTTATCGATATTCCAGAGAGCTGGAACATTCTGATGAAAATTTGGAACTATTTGAAATGATGATGGAGAAAACAAAAATTTTTGTTTAAGAACTATATGAAGGAGGAAGAATCATGATTGAAATTAAAAAAGAATTGTGTATAGGATGTGGAGCCTGTGTCAAAGATTGTCCGGGGAAGGCACTTGTCATAGAAGACGGAAAGGCTGTTTATAAAAAGGAGTGTATTCATTGTGGGCATTGTGTTGCCATTTGTCCGGTAAATGCGGTTTCTATTCCGGAGTATGATATGGAAGAGGTAGAAGAATATAAGGAAGAAACATTTACAGTAGCGCCGGAGAATTTTCTTCATGCAGTGAAGTTCAGAAGAAGTATACGAGATTTCCGTCCGGAACCAATCGAGCAGGAGAAAATGGAGCGCATTATAAATGCAGGACGTTATACAGCAACGGCGAAGAATCGTCAGGCATGTAGATTTATCGTATTAAGAGAACAGCTGGAAGAATTTAAGGAACTCGTGTGGAAAGAAATGCCTTCTATATTAGAGGTGTTAAAAGAGACTGCGCCGGCATATGCGAGAGCTTTTGAACTGTTTTATTTAAAACATCAGAAAAATCCAAAAGATGATACATTTTTCTTCAATACAACTTCATTTTTAGTAATCGCATCCAAGAACCCTCTGGATGGAGGACTTGCGGCAGCCAATATTGAAAATATGGCGGTGGCAGAAGGAGCGGGCGCGCTTTACAGCGGATATATGATGCGAGTGATTGAGGCTAGTCCGGTATTAAAAGAATGGCTGTGTATTTCAGAACTTCCGGTATCCTGCTGTATGCTTCTTGGATATCCGGCAGTGTCATACAAGCGTACTGCGCCGAGAAAAAAAGGGAATATTGAGTGGAGATAAAGGCAGAAGACAACGATAGAAGGGAATTAATTTGGCATGAATAAAAAGGAAGTATTAGAGATCCGTAAGCAGTTTACACCAGAGAATTGTGCGATTACACGTATTTGCGGATGCTATGTAGACCACGAAAAAGAGAAGAAGACAGAATTAAAAAAGGCATTTTTGTCACTTCCGGAAGAAGAAGGATTTAAATATTTTGATATTTTTAAACACACCCTTTCCGGTACGCTTGGAAAAAATCTTATAAATATGGAGTTCCCATTAGAACAGGAGCTTCCGGGAGGAACACAGGAATTTTTATTAAAACTTCGGGACAGTAAACTTCAAGATGATCTTCTGATTGAAGAGTTTTATGATAAAGTAATTGAAAACTATAATTACGGAGAAAATTATTATATTATTTTAATCCATGCAGTTTATGACGTTCCGGGGAAATCGACAGACGGATTGGAAATGTTTGATGCTTCAGATGTGGTATATGAACATATCATGTGCAGCATTTGTCCTGTAAATCTGACGAAAGCAGGTCTTACATATAATGCAGAAACAAATAATATCGAGGATCGTATCCGTGACTGGTTTGTGGAACTTCCTGTGAAGGGATTTCTGTTTCCGGCATTTAACGACCGCGCTTCTGATATTCATCATATTTTGTATTATTCCAAGAAGCCGGAAGAGTTGCAGCCGGACTTTATTGCAAATGTGCTTGGAAGTCAGATTCCGTTGACTGCAAAGGATCAGAAGACAACCTTCCAGACGATCATCAGCGATACTTTGGGAGAAGAATGTGATTATGAAGTGGTGAGGAATATCCACGATAACTTAAATGAAATGATTGAAGCGTCGAAAGAAGAACCGGAACCATTGGAACTTGCGCGGATGGATGTGAAAAAGCTTTTCGTAAAGAGTGGGGTTACGGAAGAGAAGATGGAGACTTTTGACGAGGACTTTGCGGAAATCGTGGGAGAGAAGAAAACACTGCTTGCGTCGAATATTGCCAGCACGAAGACCTTCCAGATTGAGACTCCGGATGTGGTTGTGAAAGTTAATCCGGAGCGCTCTGATCTTGTAGAGACAAGAGAGATTGACGGAAGAAGATGCCTTGTAATTGCAATCGATGATCATTTAGAGGTAAATGGAATCGAAGTGCGGAAATAAAAAACGTGAAATGTGAAAAAAGTATTTGCCAAACATGATATTCTATGATAGAATATCATGTGTTAGCGGAGATGGCGGAATGGCAGACGCGCTAGATTCAGGTTCTAGTGGGAGTTATCCTGTGAGGGTTCAAGTCCCTTTCTCCGCATTGAATATGGAAGAAGAAATACCGTAAACGTTAGTGTTTGCGGTATTTTTTTGTGTAGCATACGATTTGACACCTTTGTAGATGGGAGAAGGAGGGAAGAAAATTTATGGAGAAAAGATCCTGTTTTCGAGAATTTTTTCGTTATACAATGCTTAGTATATTGGGAACACTTGGTGTGTCCTGTTATATTCTTGCGTACACATTTTTTGTGTCGGTAGGGCTGGGCACAAAAGGACTTGCCGCACTTAATCTGGCAATCCCTGTTTATAATTTTATTCATGGGACGGGACTGATGCTTGGAATGGGAGGCGCTGCCCGATTTTCGGTGAGCAAAAGCCAGAACAAGCAAGGACAGGTGGATTCGATTTATTCGAATACGGTTCATCTTGCTGTAATCTTTTCTGCCCTGTTTTTTGTGCTAGGGTTATTTTTTGCCGGAAATCTGGCTACCGTTTTGGAAGCTGACCATCAGATTTACGATATGACAACTGTCTATATTAAATGGCTTCTTATCTTTGCACCTGCGTTTATTTTTAATGATGTATTCTTGTGCTTCGTGAGAAATGACGGTAGTCCGCAACTGTCAATGACGGCTATGTTGATTGGAAGCTTTTCCAACATTTTGCTTGATTATATTTTTATTTTCCCGCTGAAAATGGGGTTGTTTGGTGCAGTTTTTGCTACAGGACTTTCAACGATTATCAGTATGGCTTTTATGAGCCCGCATTGGCTGAAACAGAAAAATACATTTCACATGGTCAAAGAGAAATTTCGTGGAAATATGGCAAAAAAGACAATTGCTTTGGGGCTGCCTTCTCTGATCGCACAAGTGTCTTCGGGTGTTGTCATGATTGTGTTCAATATGCTGATTTTGAATCTGGAAGGGAATGTTGGCGTGGCGGCTTACGGGGTGGTCGCTAATATTTCTCTTGTAGTACTTGGTATCTATACGGGGATCGCGCAGGGAGTGCAGCCGCTTCTCAGCGACTTTTACGGTAGAAATGAAAGAACCGGGATTCATAAAGTGTTACGTTATGCAATGTGGACGATGCTGATCTTTTCTTTGGTGATCTACGGATTGTTATTTGTCTTTGCCCAACCGGTCACTTCTGTATTTAACAGCGAGCATAATCAGGAGCTTCAAAATATTGCGGTGACTGGACTGAAAATATATTTCTTATCCAATGTATTTGCAGGTTATAATACGATTCTGGCGACCTATTTCATTTCGGTAGAAAAGGCGGTTCCGGCACAGGTTTTGTCTATTCTTAGGGGATTTCTGTTGATGATACCGGTAGTTTTTATATCTTCGTATTTATGGAAAATGACAGGAGTTTGGGCGGCGTATCCTTTGACTGAAATGTTGGCATCTGTGATAGGGTATATTTTATATCGGCGTTATAATAAAACATAATTTTTTATGAAGGCATATAGTTGTCAACAATGGGGAATCAAAGTATAATTAATTTAGATATATGTCAAACTAAGAAAGAAGAGAGGATAAAGAAATGGGAAACATATTTGACATTTTGGGACCGGTCATGGTAGGACCATCCAGTTCCCACACGGCAGGAGCAGCGCGTATTGGTCTGATTGCCAGACAGCTTTTCGGAAGACAGCCAAAGCGGGCAAAAGTCTACCTTCATGGTTCTTTCGCGGCGACAGGCAAAGGTCATGGTACAGATAAGGCTTTGATCGCAGGGCTTCTTGGGATGCTGCCGGATGATATGCGGATTCCGCATAGTTTTGATATCGCGAAAGAAGAGGGAATGGACTTTACGATCGAGAATAAGAATATCAAGGGGGCGCATCCAAACACAGCGCAGATTATTATGGAAGCGGAAGGAGTGCCGACAATGAAGATTCAGGCACATTCTATCGGCGGCGGAAGAATCAAAGTATGCAAATTGGACGGAATTGATGTGAACTTCAGTGGGGAAAGTTATACATTGATTATTCGAAATGTGGATGAGCCGGGACGGATCATGGATGTGTCAGCGGCGCTTGCAGAAGACGAGATCAATATCGCAACCATGCAGGTATTTCGTGATAAACGAGGAGGTTCTGCGGTTATGGTAGTAGAGACCGATCAGGTAGTTTCACAGGCGGCAATTGATAATCTGGAGAGCAAACCGGGAATCATTCGGGTGAAATTCCTGAATCCAAATGGATAAGAAACGGAGGAGAGAAGAAGCGTATGTCATATCAATCAATGGAAGAAGCATGTATAAGATGTGAAAAAGAGAACATTCCTTTTTGGAAAGCTGTTCAAATTGAAGATGCCGACGAAAGAGGTGTTTCTGTAGAGGATTCATGGAAACAGATGGAATCTATGTGGCAGTCCATGAAGGATAATTTAGATGCCTATGAGCCGGGCCTCGTATCTACAAGCGGACTTGTAGGAACGGAAGGCGGTTTGATGGATGCTTATGGACAGGCAGGAAATACATTATGTGGCGGCTTTATGGCGAAAGTGATGTCCAATGCGTTGAAGATGGGATGTAACAATGCTTGCATGAAGCGTATTGTTGCAGCTCCTACTGCGGGGGCATGTGGCGTGCTTCCGGCAGTGCTGGTTACTTATTATAAAGAATATCAAGTGCCGGAAGATACGATGGTCGAGGCAATGTATGTAGCGGCAGGACTTGGTCAGATCATTGCAAACCGTGCATATCTGGCGGGTGCATCTGGTGGATGTCAGGCGGAGATTGGTTCTGGTTCCGGCATGGCAGCAGGAGCAATCTGCCATGTGAAAGGGGCAGATGCCGGCGTGATAGGACATGCCTGTGCAATGGCACTTAAGAATCTGATGGGACTTGTGTGCGATCCGGTGGCAGGATTGGTAGAAGTGCCATGTGTGAAGAGAAATGTAGGTGGTGCAGTTAATGCTCTGGCGGCAGCGGATATGGCGCTTGCAGGCATCACAAGTAAAATTCCGGTAGATCAGGTAATTGATGCTATGAAAGAAGTGGGAGATAAAATGGACGTATCACTTCGTGAGACCGGTATCGGCGGCGTTGCCGGAACAATGGCTGGGCAGGAAGTGTCCGAACGATTGAATATGTAACTGGAAGATTAGGAGAAGACAATGGAGATTTATCACGGACGACCTAAGTATGATGATGGACGGTTGGAAAAGGAATTGAAAGTGTATGATCTGTTGGATGAGCTTGGGATTTCCTATGAGCGTGTAGATCATGAAGCTTTGCAGACGATTGAGGCATGCCAGAAGGTGGATGAGACACTTGGCATTTCTATCTGCAAGAATCTGTTTTTGTGTAATCGTCAGAAAACAGCATATTATCTTCTGCTTCTTCCGGGATATAAGGCATTGAAGACGAAAGAGTTATCGAAACAGATTCCTACGTCCCGTCTGTCTTTTGCGTCGGGAGAAGATATGGAAGAATATCTGAATGTGACGCCGGGCTCAGCAACGATCATGGGGCTTATGTTTGATCCGGAGAATCGGGTACAGCTTGTTATAGACGAAGAATTACTAAAGGAAGAGTGGTTTGGATGTCATCCCTGTATCAATACGTCCAGTCTGAAGCTTCGGACGGAAGATGTGATTGGAAAATATTTGCAGGCAGTACATCATGAGTACCTTACAGTGAATCTTTCGGACGGTAATCAGATTTGATCGAAAAATGCAGAGATAGACATAAATGAATGATATTCAAGAAAGTAGATACATAAGGAGATAAACATGACGAAGAAACAAAGAGCGTTGGAAATCATAGAACGCTTAAAAAAAGAATATCCGGATGCAGGCTGTACGTTGGATTACGATCAAGCGTGGAAGCTTCTGGTCAGTGTCCGTCTGGCGGCACAGTGTACAGATGCCAGAGTCAATGTCGTTGTGGAAGGGTTATATGAGAAATATCCTACTGTGGAGGCATTAGCTTTAGCGGATGTAGAGGATATTGAAGCGATTGTACGTCCTTGCGGACTTGGAAAGAGCAAAGCGAGAGACATCAGCGCCAGCATGAAGATCCTTCACGAAGAATATGAGGATAAAGTGCCTGATGACTTTGATGCGCTGTTGAAACTTCCGGGTGTAGGAAGAAAGAGCGCCAATCTGATCATGGGAGATGTATTCGGCAAACCGGCGATTGTGACAGATACGCATTGTATTCGTCTGGTGAACCGAATGGGGCTTGTGGATGGAATCAAAGAGCCTAAGAAAGTTGAGATGGCGCTTTGGAAGATCATTCCGCCGGAAGAAGGAAGTGATTTCTGTCATCGCCTTGTTTATCACGGGCGGGACATTTGCACAGCCAGAACCAAACCCCATTGTGAAGTATGTTGTCTTAGAGATATTTGTAAACAAAATATTTAATCCAGACTTCTCCATCTAAATTCACCGTCATAGATCATGTATCCGTGAGCGGAACCTTCTTTTGGAATGGAGATAGAGCCCGGATTCATGTAAGTATAAGTACCCATATTCTGGTTTGCCGGAATGTGGGTATGTCCATTTAACAGGATATCCCCTTCTTTCAGCATAGGAAGATTGTCGGGGTTAAAATTGTGACCGTGGGTGGCAAAGATGGTGCGCCCGTCAAGTTCCAGCAGGCAATATTCTGCCAGGATAGGAAAATCAAGAACCATCTGGTCAACCTCAGTATCGCAATTGCCGCGTACACAGAGGAGCTCATTTTTTATTTCATTTAACATGGAGATTACTTCCTTCGGGTTATAGTCTCTGGGAAGATTATTTCTCGGTCCGTGGTAGAGAAGGTCGCCAAGGAGAAGAAGCCGGTCGGCTTCTTCCTGCCGGTAAGCCTCGATCATTTTGCGGCAATAGTAAGAAGAACCATGGATATCTGATGCAATCATTAATTTCATAATCTATATACCTCCGAAATATTTGGATGAATAAAAGTATAACATAATATTGCTGCTTTTTCCTAGCTTGACGGTTCATTTTATTCGGTTTATGATGATAGAGAGTAAAAGGTTGTTCGGAAAGAGTAATTAAGGGAGCAGAAAAATGATCATAAGTGCAAGCAGAAGAACTGATATTCCGGCGCTTTATCCCCAGTGGTTTATGAACCGTTTGAGAGCAGGGGAGGTGTTGGTGCCAAATCCCTATAATCGCAAGAAGATAAACCGTATTCCGCTGTCGCCGGATACGGTAGATTGTATTGCCTTCTGGACAAAGAATCCGGAGCCTATGATTCCGTATCTCAAGGAATTGGATGAAATGGGGTATCGATATTATTTTCAGATGACGATTACGGATTATGAGGAAGACTTAGAGCCGCAAGCTCCATCGACAGCCGAAGCAATGGCAACATTTTTACTGTTCAGCGAAAGGCTGGGCAAAGAGAGAATGGACTGGCGCTTTGATCCATTGATTTTAACGGATAAATATACGATATCCTATCATTTGGAGCAGTTTGAAATGATGTGTGAATGGCTTCATAAATCTACGGATCGTTGTATTTTAAGTTTTGTGGATGCTTATAAGGAGAGCCCGTTTTTGGAGATGGAGCAAGAAGACATGCTGGAGCTTGGGGAAGGGCTTGGAAAGATTGCGAAGAAATACAAGCTTCCTTTATATACCTGCTCAGAGAGGATAGACCTTACGCCTTATGGAATCCGGCATGGAGCTTGTATAGATAAGGATAAGATTTATGAGCTGATCGGATATAAGCTGGATGTGAAGAAAGATGCCGGACAGAGAAAAGAATGTGGCTGTGTGGAGAGTATTGACATTGGCGTGTATGACACGTGTACTCATGGATGTCGGTATTGTTATGCTGTAAATAGTCAAGAGAGTGCGAAAAAGAAGAGGCAGCGTCACAATCCGGAGTCTCCGCTTCTTGTAGGACAACTTCAAGGGGATGAGATAATTACGGATAAAGAAGTGACAACTAGTAGAGATAACCAAATTTCCCTCTTTGACCTGCCGGAAATGTATATGGATTTTTAGTGAAAACAGAGAAAATATTTTATGGTTTGTCAAAGTCTTGACAAACCATTTTTCTTTTGGTACATTTAGACTAGAGTACAAACTATAGTCTAAAACGTTAGGATTTATATTTGAGAGGTGTAATTATGAGCTTGATTACGAGTATTCAGAAATACTCTATTCATGATGGAGACGGTATTCGGACAACTGTATTTTTTAAAGGGTGTCTGTTAAAATGTGTGTGGTGTCACAATCCAGAGACACAGAGCTATAAGAAACAGCCATCTTATAACAAAGAACAGTGTGTGGGATGCAGAAGCTGTGAGATGGCGTGCCCGCATCATGCAATTCGATTTGAAAATGGTAAGGTGGTTACAGACTTAACATTATGTGAATCTTGTGGGACATGCACGGATCATTGTAATAAAAATTTGCGAGAAATTGTCGGTAAGGAATACACGGTAGATGAACTCGTGAAGGAATTGAAAAAAGACGAGATGTTCTATGAAGAGTCCGGCGGCGGCGTTACTTTGTCCGGCGGCGAAGTTATGACTGCAGATATGGACTTTGTAGAAGAACTTTGTAAGAAACTTAGAAAACTTGGTATTACTGTTACCATTGATACTTGTGGACAGGCGCCGTGGAAAAACTACGAAAGACTGCTTCCATATGTAGAAACATTTTTATATGATATCAAGACAATGGATAACGAGATACATAAAAAATATATCGGCGCAGGAAATGAACTTATTTTATCCAATCTGGAAAAATTAAGTAAAGCAGGCGCAAGAATCTACATCCGTATTCCAACGATCAAAGAGGTAAACGGAACGGATGAATCTATGAAAGACATCATTGATTATTTACATGATAAAAATATTCATGTGGCACAGGTGAATCTTCTGCCATATCACAACACCGGCTCTTCTAAATATGAGAAAATCGGTAAAGTATACGAGGGTGTGGATCTCCATGCGCCAAGTAAGGAAGAGATGGAACATTTTACAGGATTATTTAAGGAAGCTGGATTCCATAATGTAAAAATAGGAGGTTAAGAAAATGGAAGAAAGAGGCATGAACGAACGAATTAAGAAACTGCGTAAACTGAGTGTGGACACACAGCCGCACATTGATCTGGAACGTGCAAAGAGCATGACTAAGACATATGAAAAATATGAAGGTGTGCTTTCTATTCCGGAGCTTCGTGGACAGGTGCTGAAAGATTATTTCGCAACAAAGACACTTTATATCGGAGAAGGCGAACTGATCGTTGGTGAGAAAGGAGATTCTCCACAGGCTGCTCCTACATTCCCAGAGCTTTGCTGTCACACAGTAGAAGATATGCACGTTATGAACGATCGTGATCTGATCAACTTCAAAGTAAAAGAAGAAGATTATAAGATTCAGGAAGACGTTATGATCCCATACTGGGATAAGAGAAGTACAAGAAGCCGTATTTTAAGAGCTATGACACCGGAATGGAAGAAAGCATACGAGTGCGGTATCTTTACAGAGTTTATGGAGCAGAGAGGACCGGGACATACAGTAGGTTCCTTTAAAATTTACGAAAAAGGATTCCTTGATTATAAAGCAGATATTCAGGAGTCTATCGACAAACTTGATTTCATGACTGATCCAGAAGCATTCGATAAGAAATCTGAATTGGAAGGTATGAAACTTGCATGTGATGCAATCATGATCTTAGGTGAGAGATACGCAGCATATGCTCGTGAACTTGCTGAGAAAGAGACAGATGAGACAAGAAAGAAAGAGCTTCTTCAGATTGCAGCAAACTGTGATGTAGTACCGGCTCATAAGCCACAGACTTACTGGCAGGCAATTCAGATGTATTGGTTCGTACACCTTGGAGTAACAAGTGAGTTGAATCCTTGGGATGCATATAGTCCGGGACGTCTTGACCAACACTTGAATCCATTCTATGAGAAAGATGTAGAAGATGGAATCTTGGATGATGAGAAAGCACTTGAACTTCTTGAGTGTTTATGGGTAAAATTCAACAACCAGCCAGCACCACCGAAGGTAGGTATTACGTTAAAAGAAAGTAGTACTTATACAGATTTCGCAAACTTAAATACAGGTGGTATCACACCAAACGGAGAAAACGGTGTTAACAATGTAAGTTACTTGATTCTGGACTGTATGGATGAAATGAAACTTCTTCAGCCAAGCTCTAATGTACAGATCAGCCGTAAAACGCCTCAGAAATTCTTGAAACGTGCATGTGAAATTTCACGTAAAGGATGGGGACAGCCGGCATTCTACAATACAGAGGCGATTATTCAGGAACTTATGAATGCAGGAAAATCTCTGGAAGATGCAAGAAAAGGCGGTACAAGCGGATGCGTAGAGACAGGTGCATTCGGTAACGAGGCATACATTTTAACAGGATATTTCAATATTCCGAAGATCTTTGAACTGACATTGAACAATGGATATGATAAGATGAGTGGACAGCAGCTTGGTCTGGAACTCGGATATGCAACAGACTTCGAGACATATGAAGATTTATTTGAAGCATTTAAGAAACAGATCAAATATTTCCTTGATATCAAGATTCAGGGAAGTAATGTTATTGAGAAGATCTTTGCTGAGTATATGCCGGTACCATTCCTTTCAATCATCACAAACGATTGTATCTCCAGAGGTAAAGACTACAACGGTGGTGGAGCAAGATACAATACAAAATACCTTCAGGGTGTTGGTATCGGAACAATCACAGACTGTCTGTCAGCAGTAAAATATAACGTTTACGATAAGAAGACATTTACAATGGCTGAATTGATGCAGGCTCTTGATGATAACTTCGAGGGACACGACAGAATTCTCAATTTAGTAAGAAATAAAACACCAAAATACGGAAATGATGATGATTACGCAGATGATATCATGAAAGAAGTATTCGAATACTACAGAAGTCAGGTGACAGGAAGACCGAATATGCTTGGCGGAATGTACAGAATCAATATGCTTCCTACAACATGTCACGTATACTTTGGTGATGTTATGATGGCAAGCCCGAACGGAAGACTGGCTCACAAACCAGTATCTGAAGGAATCTCTCCAGAGAAGGGCGCAGATACAAATGGACCGACAGCAGTTGTAAAATCTTGTGCTAAGATGGATCACCTGCAGACAGGCGGAACACTTCTGAACCAGAAATTTACACCAAGTGTAGTAGCGGGAGAAGAAGGACTTGACCAGATGGCAAACCTTGTCCGCACATACTTCAACATGGACGGACATCACATCCAGTTTAACGTAATTGATAAAGAGACACTGATTCAGGCACAGAAACACCCAGAGGATTACAAAGACCTCATCGTGCGTGTGGCAGGATACAGCGATCACTTTAGAAACTTAAGTAAAGCATTACAGGATGAGATCATCGAAAGAACAGAACAGTCATTTAATTAATAGTTTGGGACGTAGCCTTTTTGCAAAAGGCTACGTCCCAAATTACATTTTGCCCTGTCCCAGATTGCATTTTTTATTAAATGCGATTACAATAGTGAGGGAGAAATTGGGGGAAGGATGACAATTTACTATGGCAGAGGTTAGAAAACGAATCATTTTCCATGGAAGGGTTCAAGGTGTAGGTTTTCGTTTTACAGCGAAGCATTTGGCGAATTCTCTTGGCCTTACAGGCTGGGTACAGAATGAGTATGACGGTACAGTTCTTATGGAAGTGCAAGGACGGGAACCGATGATCGATAAGTTATTGGTAGCACTGAATCATAATCAATTTATTGAGATTGACTGGATTGATTCAAAAGATATTCCGACAGAAAGGGAAAGCTGTTTTTCTTCCAGATAGTGTGGTAGAATAAGAAGAAGGCAAAAAATAGGCAACAGACAGCAGGGAGATAAAATGGAGAAAGTTGTTAAAAAAAGTGTAAAAAGCAGGATTGTATCTGCCGCATGGCAGTTATTTTATGAGAAAGGTTATAACGGAACGACGGTAGATGATATCATTGAATTGTCAGAGACGTCGAAAGGTTCTTTTTATTATTACTTTAGTACAAAGGACGAGCTTCTTAATACCCTTTCCTTGATTCTGGACGAGTTTTATGAGGAACTGGAACAGAAGATGGATAAGGAAATGAACAGTTTTGATAAGCTGATGTATTTGAATTATGAAGCTCACAGTATGATGGAAGAGAAGATTAAAGTAGATTTGTTGTCGTCTTTGTATTCTACACAGCTTGTGGCGGCGGGACAGCGACATCTGTTGGATCAAAATCGAAATTATTATAAACTGGTCACAAAAGTTGTAACGGAAGGACAGAAACGCGGAGAAATAAGAGATGATATATCGGTATTAGACATCACTAGATATTATTCTATGTGTGAGAGAGCGTTGGTGTACGATTGGTGTCTGAATAAAGGCGTCTATTCACTTGGGAAATATAGTAAGAAGAGCATGCCGGTTATGATGGAGCATTTCAAAGTGAACAAATAGATAAATGGCAAGAGGTGGAGAGTATGCTGATCCAAGGACTGCAAAAATTAACATTATTGGATTATCCGGAAAAAGTGGCATGTACAGTATTTACTGCAGGCTGTAATTTCAGATGCCCGTTCTGCCATAATGCTTCTCTGGTCATTGATACCTATAAAAATGAAAAGATTCCCGTAGATATACTTTATCAATTTTTGAAAAAGCGTCAAGGCGTATTGGACGGTGTATGTGTGACTGGCGGGGAGCCGCTGATCCAGCATGATATCGAAGAATTTCTAAGAGGAATTAAAGAACTGGGCTATGCGGTAAAGCTTGATACAAATGGGAGTTGTCCAAAGAAATTAAAAGAAGTAGTCAGGGCAGGACTTGTAGATTACGTCGCTATGGATATTAAGAATTCCAGAGAAAGTTACGCTAAAACCATTGGGATTGAAGGTTATAATATAGAAAATGTGGAAAAAAGTGTACAATTTCTTCTGGAAAATACGGTTCCGTATGAGTTTCGGACGACAGTCGTTCGGGAATTTCATCAGCGTTCAGATTTTGAGGCGATTGCAGAGTGGATCAAAGGCGCCAAGAGATATTATTTACAGCAATTTGTAGATTCTGGAGATTTGATTGGGACAGGACTTCATGGATACAACAAAGAAATCATGGAACAGGCGTTAAAAATCTTCGAAAATCGTGTGGAAATTGCCGAACTGCGAGGCGTTTCATAGGATGCTAGGGAAAAATCTGCGAAAAATAAGGCAAAACAACAGAACAACCATATATTGTGCGAAAGATATAAAAAAGCACAATATATGGTTGCTTTTATTGACCTTTTTCACGAAAAATGCTATGCTTAAACATATCGGCGATGTGAAAATGAAAGGGAAGGGAATGCGTATGTATCGGGTATCTAAGAGGGACGGACAAATTGCAGAATTTAATTTATCAAAGATCAGTGTAGCCATTGAGAAAGCGTTTAAAGCGCAGGATAAAGAATATAATCAAGATATTATAGATTTGCTGGCGCTTAAAGTTACAGCAGATTTTGCTCCTAAAGTGAAAAATTCATTGATTCAAGTGGAAGATATTCAAGACAGTGTGGAAAATATTTTGATTAAAGCCGGATATGCGGATGTGGCTAAAGGATATATTCTGTATAGAAAGCAGAGAGAAAAGATTCGAAATCTTCATTCTACTATGCTGGATTATAAAGAGATTGTGGACAGTTATGTTAAGGTGACTGACTGGCGTGTAAAAGAAAATTCGACGGTTACCTATTCTGTAGGAGGCTTGATCTTAAGCAACTCCGGAGCGATTACAGCAAACTATTGGCTATCGGAGATTTATGATGAAGAAATCGGACAGGCGCACAGAAATGCAGATATCCATATCCACGATCTGTCTATGCTTACCGGATATTGTGCTGGATGGTCTTTGAAGCAGCTGATTCAGGAAGGGCTCGGAGGAATTCCGGGAAAGATTTCTTCCTCTCCGGCAAAGCATTTAAGCGTGCTCTGCAACCAGATGGTGAACTTCCTTGGAATTATGCAAAATGAATGGGCAGGCGCACAGGCATTTTCTTCTTTTGATACTTATCTTGCCCCGTTTGTAAAGGCGGATCATCTTTCCTATCGTGAAGTGAAGAAATGTATTGAGTCTTTTATTTACGGTGTAAATACTCCGTCCAGATGGGGGACACAGGCGCCGTTTTCTAATATTACACTGGATTGGACGGTTCCAAATGATCTTGCAAATCTCCCGGCTATTGTCGGCGGAAAAGAAATGGACTTTACATACGGAGACTGTAAGGAAGAAATGGATATGGTCAACAAGGCGTTTATCGAAGTAATGATTGAGGGTGACGCTCATGGTCGTGGATTCCAATATCCGATTCCTACCTATTCTATCACAAGAGATTTTGACTGGTCAGATACGGAAAATAACCGCCTGTTATTTGAAATGACAGCAAAATACGGAACTCCGTATTTCTCAAATTATATTAACAGTGATATGGAGCCAAGTGATGTCAGAAGTATGTGCTGCCGCCTGCGTCTGGATCTCCGTGAACTTCGGAAGAAATCCGGCGGCTTCTTCGGAAGCGGCGAGAGCACCGGTTCAGTCGGCGTAGTAACGATCAATATGCCGCGTATCGCATATCAGTCTGAAAATGAAGATGAATTTTTTGCACGCTTGGATAAATTAATGGATGTATCTGCTCGTTCTCTCCATATTAAGAGAACGGTTATTTCCAAATTAATGGAGGAGGGATTGTATCCATATACAAAACGTTATCTTGGTACCTTTGCAAATCATTTCTCGACCATCGGTCTTATTGGTATGAACGAGGCGGGATTAAATGCAAAATGGATCGGTAAAGATATGACGCATGCGGAGACGCAGGAATTTTCTAAACGAGTGCTGAATCATATGAGAGAACGCTTGTCTTCTTATCAAGAAGAATATGGTGACCTCTATAATCTTGAGGCAACTCCGGCAGAGTCTACTACCTATCGATTTGCCAAACACGACAGAGCGCAGTTTCCAGATATTATTACAGCGGCAGAAGGCGATGGAACACCGTATTACACGAACAGTTCTCATTTGCCGGTTGGATATACAGAGGATATTTTTGATGCCCTTGATATTCAAGATGAATTACAGACTTTATATACATCGGGAACGGTGTTCCACGCGTTCTTAGGTGAGAAGCTTCCAAGCTGGCAGTCAGCGGCTGCGCTTGTGCGGAAAATTGCAGAGAATTATAAACTTCCGTATTATACGATGTCACCGACGTACTCTATCTGTAAGAATCACGGATATCTTACGGGAGAGCAGTATACTTGTCCGGAATGTGGCGAAACAACAGAAGTATATAGCAGAATTACCGGTTATTATCGTCCGGTACAGAACTGGAATGATGGAAAAGCGCAGGAGTTCAAGGACCGGAAAGTTTATGATCTGGAGCACTCCCATCTGAAGGTAAAGGTTAAGGAAAATAGTATGCACGAGCCGGAATGCTCAGCGTGTATGGACGAGGCAGGGGCACCGAGAAAAATATTGTTTACTACCCGTACTTGTCCGAACTGCGTAACCGCAAAAGCGGCGCTTGAGGAAGCAAATATGGAATATGAAGTGATCGATGCCAAAGAACACGCAGATCTTGCCAGAAAATATGGTATTATGAGCGCACCGACATTGGTAGTTATTGCGGATGACGGAAAAGTGGAAAAACTGGTAAATGCTTCAAATATTAAAAAGTATACAGAAGGATAAGGAAATCAACAGGATCAGCAGACTGCATAGCTGTAGGGGCGTGTGGTCTGCTGATATAGATTGGAGCGTCATAGTTTCTATATTTTTAAGTGAGAATTATTCGAATGAAATTATGGATAAAAATTTTAAAGAAATTCCAAATAAAATTTTGAAAAAGTACTTGCAAAAACAGTAATCATGTGATAATATATAACTCGGTCACTTGAGAAAACTTTTAAAGAAACAAGTGATTTTGGTATTTGGCTCCATGGTCAAGCGGTTAAGACATCGCCCTTTCACGGCGGTAACACGGGTT
>ENA-ORTM01001837-ORTM01001837.1-human-gut-metagenome-genome-assembly--contig:-NODE-1837-length-20184-cov-8.014407_pt1 | contig 20184 bp, 23 predicted proteins | sample MGYA00241909_ERZ509182 | MGnify/ENA primary metagenome ERZ509182 (study PRJEB26280, sample SAMEA2338855) | human gut metagenome | biome: human gut; feature: human-associated habitat; material: faeces...
CCCTGGAAACCGCTATTGAGGGCATCGCGGGCGGCATCCCCGGCCTGGGCGGCGGCAAGGTGGGGAAGATTGCCGAGGCGGTCAAGGCAAGCCCCCTGGTCAGCCGGGCCCTGGATATCGCGGGTGAGGGCGGCGAGGAGGCGCTTTCCACCGTCCTCACACCCTATTTGCAGCGGGCCATTTATGACCCGGACGCCCCCAACGCCACGCCGGAGGAGATTGCGCAGAGCGCGCTCATGGGCGCGGTGGCCGCCGGAGTGCTCCAAGGCGGCCTGGAGCTTCCGGGGGCGATTTCCAATGCGGCGTCCGACATCAGAACCACCCGGAGGGCTATCGGGAGCAACGAGGACATTGCCCGGAGAGCCACCGCCAATATCCAGGCAGGCCAGAACATGGCCCGGTACTCCGGCGGAAATCCGCTGGCCGCTACCTTGCCGACGGTCGAAGAAGCCAAAGGCGGTCTCTTCCTGCCCGGCTCCCCCGCCTACCAGCGCAGCGCCGTTGACAATCCAGCCGGGGCGGGCTATGATGGAGGCACACAAAATATTCGGACAGGAGGCGTGAATGATGGCGGAGGAGAAGCGGCAGCTCCCAAACTTCAAGGAGTTTATGCAGCAGATGTACGGGGCGGAGATCAGAGAACTTACACCGGAGGAGAAGGAACATCTTCACAAACTGATGGAGGAAAGAGCCAAGGAGCATCTGAATGGGCAGAGGGAGGCGTAACGCATGAGCGAAGACAAGCATCTGACTTGGGAACAGGTCGTGGAGGGACTATACGGCTTCAAGCCGAAGAAGCGGGTATACACGGCGGAAGAGATGGACAGATACCGGAAACGGCTGGAGCAGTATACCGTGGAGAAAGCGGCGCAGCGGGGCAAGCAAGAATTGGAGAATGGGCCAGGGGGCACATAGTCGAAAACCCTTCTTCACCTGCTGTAAATCGTGCGCTTGGACAGGCAAAAGCCTATACACCTGATGCGTTTGTTGTAGAGGATAGTGTCATAAAAGCACACAGGCCGAATACGCTCGGACTTACATCGGATGGAGTAATTTATCTTTCGGATGCCATCCCGGAGGAGTTGTCCGCCGTTGTCCCTAACCACGAGATTATCCATGCACTAAAACAGCGTGGCAATGAAGCTTACCGCAGCTTTGTGGATACGGTAGGTGAACGTATAGCATATACTGGAGATCCAACTGGGGTTCTGGACGTTGTAATTGAAAGCAGATATCCAGGAAAGACATTGTTTGATCTGTCCATGGAAGAGCTGGACACCGTTTATGACGAACTCAATGCCCTGGTCTGGGGCTACTACAAAGCAGATCCGGAGAACGCGCGGGCACAGTTCGCCGGAGTGTTCCAGGATTACGATGCGTACATCCAAGAGCTGTATACCATCATGGAAGGTGCGAGGCCGACAGTGGAGAACCAGACCGGCGTCGGGCCGACCCAGGCACAGGGCCCGGAGAGCTCGGTGGGCGCGGCGCGGAAGGGCTTCGACCCATGGTCGGAGTTCCAGGGCACCAGGAGCGAGTTCTTCCCCGAAGGGGCCAACGCGGCCCGTCCGGTGGACGTGCCGACCACAGACCCTCAGGGCCGCCGCATCCGCAAGACCGCCTCCACCGCCATGGGGGCAAAGGCCATCCCTGACGAGGTAGTGGGGGACATCCAGAACATGGTGCTGCGCGGGGAGCTGTCCTATAACCGCCGGAGTGACCGGGCTTCCATTGACCGGGCGGTGCGGACGATTGAGGAGAAGGGCTATCAGAGGGCGCTGGAGGAGTTTTCCGCCCAGGTGCGCAAGGGCGTCGTGTCCAAGGACATCGCCACCCTGGGGCAGCAGCTCCTTATCAACGCCGCCAACGCGGGGGACGGGAAGGCCACGGCGGAGCTGCTTTCCCTCTATGCGCAGATGGAGACCACCGCCGGGCAGGCAGTACAGGCGGCCTCCATCCTGCGCAAGCTGGCCCCCAGCGACCAGCTCTACGCCGCCCAGCGCGTGGTAAGCGAGCTGGAAAAGACCATCCGGAAAAACTACAAGGATCTGGAGATCACCATTGACCCGTCGTTGATTGAGGAGTTCAACCAGCAGACCGACCAGGCGGGCCGGGACGCGGTGCTGGACAAAATCTATCAGAACGTGGCCGACCAAGTGCCCGCCAAATGGAAGGATAAGTGGAACGCCTGGCGGTACATGGCGATGCTCTTTAACCCCAGGACGCACGTAAGAAACTTTTTGGGCAACGTCGGATTCCAGCCGCTGCGCTGGACAAAGGACCGGGTGGCGGCAACCATCGAGGCGGGGGTCTCGAAAGTCAGCGGCGGAAGGCTGGAACGCACCAAGTCGTTCAAGGCCAACCCTGCGCTCTATAAGGCGGCTGTGGCCGATTGGGAAAACGTGCGGGGCGCGCTTTCTGGGAACAAATATGACGACATTCGAACGGAAATCAACAGCCGCCGCCGTATTTTTCGCACCGCCCCTCTGGAGGCGGGCCGCAAGATAAACTCCTGGGCCCTGGAGGCGGAGGACGCCATTTTCAAGCGTATCACCTACGCCGACACCCTGGCCGGATATCTCCAGGCCAACGGCGTGACGGCGGAACAGATGCGGAACAACACGGTGGACGCGCAGCTTCTCAGCCGGGCGCGGGACTACGCGGGGCGGGAGGCGCTGAAAGCCACCTATCAGGATCGGAATATGGTATCGGATAAGGTAGTGCAGATCGCCCGCGCCCTGGGGCCCGCCGGTGAGGCCGTTCTTCCCTTCAAGCGTACCCCGGCCAATATCCTGGTGCGGGGCATGGAGTACAGCCCGGCCGGGCTGGCAAAGGCCCTGACCTACGATCTGATACAGGTAAAGCGCGGCAAGATGACGGGAGCGGAGGCCATCGACCACATCGCCTCCGGACTCACCGGCTCGGGGCTCATGGCGCTGGGCGCGTACCTGTTCGCCCGGGGGATTGTCACCAGCGGCGGCGGGGACGACGAGGGGCAGGATGCCCTCAACGATCTGACGGGCGTTCAGAATTACGCGCTATATCTGGATTGGCTCCCCGATTTCATTAAAACTCCGCTTGGCATCCAAGACGGAGATAACGTCACGCTGGACTGGCTGGCCCCGGAGGCCCTGCCCTTCTTCATGGGTGTGGAGCTGATGGACTCCATGGGACATGGGGGAAACACGGCGGAGAGTATTTCCACCGCCCTGAAATCCATCTCCGACCCCATGCTGGAACTGTCCATGCTCCAGTCCCTCAACGATGTAATTGACAGTGTTTCTTTCTCGGAGAACAAGCTGGGGGCGCTGGCATCCTCCGCACTGATCAGCTACTTCACACAGCCGATCCCTACCCTGGGCGGCCAGTTTGAACGCTCCGCCGAGGACGTGCGCATGACCACCTACACCGACAAGAACCTGCGGTTGCCAACCGACCTCCAGTATGCCATCGGGCGGGCCAGCGCTCGGCTTCCGGGGCCGGACTACCAGCAGATGCCCTACATCGACGCATGGGGCAGGGAGGACAGCAGCGGGCCCCTCTGGCTGCGCATGGCAAACAATTTCCTCAATCCGGCCTATACCTCCAACAAGCAGGTGACGCCGGTGGACGAGGAGATACAGAGGATTTATGACCAGACAGGAGACGCCTCAGTGGTTCCCCAGCGGCCGGAACGCTACATCACCGTGGACGGGGAACGGATTGACCTGAGCAAGGAGAAATACGAGCAGTACGCCACCAAGCGGGGTCAGATGCAGTTTGAAATGCTGGGGAACATCATAGACAACCCGACGTACCGGAGCATGAGCGATACCGACAAGGCGTTTGTCATTGACAGCGTCTATGAGTATGCGGACAAGACCACAAAGTCTGAGATCAGCAGCTACAGGCTGGACGGATGGGTAAAAACGGCTGCGCACAGCGACCTATCCCCGGAGGACTATATCCTGTTCCGGGCCGCCATCACAGACATTGAGGGAGAAGACCGAAAAGACCGGATTATGTCCGTCATAGACCGCATGAACGTGAGCGACGAGGTGAAGGACGACTATTACTACGCCGCGGGTTACAAGGAGTCGACCATCGACGACGCACCGTGGCATAGCCGGTGGTAAATATGGCAAAGGCTTTGATTCGGTTCCCCGGAAGGCTGGAGGAGCTGACCACCACCGAAATGAAGCACTCCATCCGCGAGGCAAACCTGGGGAAAGACGATACACGGATCGCGGAGCTCTATCTGCTGGAGCGAAAGCCGCAGATTGACGTTGCCGACTGCTGCGAAATCGACCGGAAAACGATTCACCGCCATATGCCTTTTATCTGTGAAAAAGTGGAGTTCACGGCCTCAAAGCTGGGCTTCCTCCAAAAAGGTACATAACGCCCCATAACTTCCGCTGGGATGTCCCCCGGCGGAAGTTTTTTTGTGCGACAATATAGACATGGAGGACGTGAGGATACAGGGTTGGTACACGTCGCCGCCCTCCTCACGGACTCCTTATTTTTATGGACAAGGACGTGTTGGATATGACTTTAATCGAGAGGATGGTAGCCGCCGGGATGTCCCGCGAGTGCGCCGCCGAAACGGCGGTCTGGTACATGGCGCAGGGGGATGACGAGGGCCTGGAGGCATACGTGACAGCATTGGAGGCAAAACATGGGATTCATTCAGCATAACGAAAACCCCGACGGACGCAATGTGGGGGACTGCACCATCCGGGCCATTGCAAAGGCCCTCGGACAGAGCTGGGAGGAGACCTATGTGGGCGTCGCCATCCAGGGCTACATGATGCGGGATATGCCGTCGGCCAACCACGTGTGGGGGGCCTACCTGCGCAGCCGTGGCTTTGACCGGGACATGATACCCAACTCCTGCCCGGACTGCTACACGGTGGCCGACTTTGCCGCGGAGCATCCAGAAGGCACCTATATCCTGGCCCTGTCCGGGCATGTGGTGTGCGTGCAAAATGGAGACTGGATTGACACCTGGGACAGCGGCGGGGAAATACCGCTCTACTACTGGCACAAGGAGGCGTGACCCATGAGCTACCCTTACTATGGATACCAGCAGCCGCAATACTATCAGCCGCCCATGCCAGATCAGCTTGCACAGCTCCGTGGGGCGCAGTTTCAGCCCATACCCCAGCAGATGCCGCAGGCACAGCCCCAGCAGGCGCAGGCCGGCGGACAGAGCATGGTATGGGTGAGCGGTGAGGCGGAGGCGATGGCCTATCTGGTGGCCCCTAACAGCGCCGTGGCGCTTTGGGACAGCAACGCCCCCACCATCTACCTCAAGCAGGCGGACGCCAGCGGCAAACCGTCCATCAAGGTCTATGACCTCGTGGAGCGCACCAGCGGCGCAAGAACGCCGCAAGCATCCCAGGGGGTGGAGTTTGCCACAAAAGCCGATCTGGAGGCCCTGGCAGCCCGTGTGGACGCGCTGGCGGCCCCGAAAACAACTGCAAAGAAGAACGCGAAGGAGGATGCAGAATGAATCCCTTTTTCGGAGTCATGGGCGGCGGTGGCCGCCCCAACATGATGCAGCAGTTTCAACAGTTCATGACGCAAATGAAGGGCAAAGACCCCAATGCTATCATCAATGAAATGGTATCGAGCGGGAAAATCTCGCAGGAACAATTAAACCACGTCCAGCAGCAGGCCCAGCAGATGTCGGGCATGTTTGACGGAATGCGGGGTATGTTTGGGGAATAAGCAAACTGTACTTATATTATCCGATGAAAATTAGCAAATTTTCTTTGCAAAATGAATCAAAATCCCGGCCGGGTTTTGAAAATAATTATCAAAGGAGAATCAGTATGAGTCTTTCTTCTGACGGCGGCACCGTTATGACGATGCCGGTTCAGCCCGCCTATCAGGGCGGCAACAGCGGTTTCGGCTGGGGCGGTGACTGGTCCAGTTGGATCATCCTGTTCCTTATCTTCGGACTGTTCGGCGGTTGGGGCGGCTATGGCGGCTTCGGCGGCGGGAACGGTGTGAACGGCCCCGGCTTCCAGGGGTACGCTACCCGTGCTGATATCAACGAGGGCTTTGCCCTGAACGGCCTCCAGAACGGCCAGACCTCCATCCGGGATGCCGTGAGTAACGGATTCCACGGTGTGGACACCGCTGTGTGTAACCTGGGCTATCAGACTCAGGCGGGCTTCAATGCCCTGGGCGCTCAGTTGGCCTCCTGCTGCTGCGACACCCGGGAGGCGATTCAGGGTGTGCGGTACGACCTCGCCACCACCGCCTGCGCTACGCAGAACACCATCCAGAACACCACTCGGGACATCATCGACAACGCCAACGCCAACAGCCGGGCGATCTTGGATTTCTTGACCCAGGACAAGATCGCCACGCTCCAGGCGGAGAACCAGTCCCTCAAGCTGGCAGCCTCTCAGGCCAACCAGAACAGCTATCTGACCGCCACGCTGGATGCGCAGACCAATGAGCTGATCCGCCGGATCAGCCCTTCCCCGGTGCCTGCCTATCAGGTGCCCAACCCCTATACCGGCTGCTGCGGCTACAATAACTGCGGCTGCTAAAACCCAATACATCAACTTTCCGGCATGACCGGAATGTTCGGCCCCGTGCCGATATTGAACCATGCGGCGGGGCAATAGCCTCGCCGCTATCTTTTTTGAAAGGATTGAGATTATGGCTGAATTTACTGGAGTGTTTGTACAGCAGGTGACGGCCAATCAAAATGTAATCTTTACAGAGACGCCGGTGGCCGGGTCTAATTGCGTTGTCCACCGCGACGGCTCCGGCATCGTTACTCTGCGGGGAATGACCAATCAGTGCCGCGCCCGTTACAAGGTGGTTTTTGGCAGCAACATCGCCATTCCTACCGGCGGTGCAGTTGGCCCCATCTCTGTCGCTATCGCTGTGGAGGGCGAGGCCCTGGGCAGCGCTACCGCTATCGTGACACCTGCTGCGGTAGACGAGTTTTTCAACGTATTTGCTGCGGCTTTTATCGAGGTGCCACGCGGTTGCTGCGTAACTGTGACCGTCAAGAACACCAGCACTGAGACGATTGAGGTTGAAAACGCTAACCTGATCGTTGAGCGCGTAGCCTGAAAGGAGAGGATAGCATGAAAGCACTATACGAGCTGAAAGAAAAATTCGAGATGGAGCTGGAAGAACTGGCCCGGAAGGGTGAACTGGGTGCGGGCGACCTGGAGTTGGCCCACAAGCTCACTGACACCATTAAGAATATCGACAAAATCTGTGCGCTTGAGGAGGACGGCGGCTACTCTGGTGACTCCTATAGCCGCGGCTCCAGCTACCGCCGCCGCCACTACGTCCGCGGGCACTATAGCCGTGACGGCTACAGCAATGACCGGGGTGGCTATAGCCGTGACGGCGGGTATTCCCGGCATGACGCCGTCGAGGCTATGATGGAGCAGGCACGCGATATGATGGAGAGCGCGACCAACGGGAGGGAACGCGAAGCTATCCGTCGGTTTATGACTGAGCTGGAACGGGATTGATAAATCCGACAATAAGAACACCGCCCTATTAAGGGGCGGTGTTCTCTTATCTATGTCATTTGAAAATCCGTTAGCATTTTTGTTAGCATTTTCTTTTTCAAAAGGGTATTTTTAAGTATCTGACTTGTTATCGTAGCTCTCATTTATGAAACTTCAAAAACGCCAGCAAACCATTGAAAAATAAAGAAAAACTCCGAAACCCTTATCGCTAAAGGCTTCGGAGTTTTGGCAGCGGGTGAAGGATTCGAACCCTCACATACAGAGTCAGAGTCTGCTGTGCTACCCTTACACAAACCCGCTATTTTTACTGCTCTCTCGTGAGCACGCATGTTATTATACCAAAATGGCGCAGAATGTCAATAGAAAAATGAAAAAAATTTGGAAAGAAAAATTGGGCCGGGGCGGAGCCCCGGCCCATGGCTCAAAGTCAGAACTGGTTGGGCTGGTTGTTCTTGTTCTGAGCCTGCTCCTTCTTCTTGTTCTGAGCATTCTGGCCATTGGTCTTGTTCTGACCATTCTGGCTGCGGGCCTTCATCTGGTCCGGATTCTGATTCTGCATCAAGCTCACCTCGCTTTCGCTGATTGTAGTGTACCCGGAAAAAACAAAATCATACGGAAATTTTTTTCTCAAATGGGGATACCACGGGCTGCACTTTTATGCTATAATGAACCATCATAGCTTAAAATGAAGCAAAGGGGGCAAGACACCATGAAATGTCCGTACTGCGCCCATCCGGAGAGCAAGGTGGTGGATTCCCGGCCCTCCGATGAGGGGGCCAGCATCCGCCGCCGCAGGGAGTGCCTGGCGTGCCATAAGCGGTTTACAACCTATGAGACCATGGAGAGTCTGCCTCTGGTGGTCATCAAGAAGGATGGCAGCCGCCAGACATTTGACAAAAGCAAGCTGCTCAACGGCATGATCCGGGCTTGTGAGAAGCGCCCGGTGCCCTTTGGAAAGCTGGAGGAGATTGCCAACGAAATTGAGCAGGTTCTCCAGAACGACATGGACCGGGAGATCCCCTCGGCGAAGATTGGGGAGTTGGTGATGGACCGGCTGAGAGAGGTGGACGAGGTGGCCTATGTCCGCTTCGCGTCGGTGTACCGGCAGTTTAAGGACATCGGCACCTTTATGACGGAACTCAATAAGCTGCTGGCGGAGAAATAGAAACAAAAAACAGCCTGTCGAAGCATGTATTCGACAGGCTGTTTTTTTAAGTGTCATTGTCATCTTCTCCCAACTGCTGGCGGATGTAGGGGGCGAAGATGCGCTCCAGAAGGAGGGAGTGGAGCAGGGCCAGAAGGGCGGGGGTGACTGCGATGGCCAGGAAGAAGTTGAGACACACCGTCAGGGCGGCATACAGCAGCAGCGCCAGGGCGATCGTAGAGGGCAGGTGGGCGATGGCCAGCTTGGCGCAGTTGGAGAGGAGGCCGCCCACACCGAATTCAAACTGGGAGAGGACGGGGAAGAGGTAGCACAGCAGGCCCAGCGGCAACAAAAGAAACACATAGTAGGCCATAAACAGGATGTAGCCGGCGCGGTTGAGCGATGCAGTCTGATAGAGCAGGGTATAGAGAACGAACAAAACCGCACCGACAGCCACCACCACGAGGGTGGTCAGGGCGCCAACCTTGAAATTTTCCCGGAAGGTACGAAAAAACAGGCTCCAGCTCTTGCGCTCGCTGCCGCGGATACAGCGCACCACTGTGCGGTAGAGGGCGGCGGTGGCGGGCCCCAGGGTGAACACGGGCAGAGAGCAGACCAGCCAGAACACACTGAGGAGAAAGAGATCCACCAGCTTTTCGATCAGACGCCAGAAGTCGTTTTCCGGATTAAAAATGCCTGCGGCCATGAAGGGGCCTCCTTTTTGTCACAGGCCCGGCGACAGTTCGCCGGGCCTGTACGGGTTCAGAACAGTGTGGGAATCCGCTCGGCCAGCGCGGCGGCCAGCCGGGCGTGGCTCTCACGGGTGAGGTGCATGAAGTCAATGGGGTTGTGCGCCAAGCCAAGGGCATTGGCGTCCAGAAAGTGGCAGCGGGTTTCTGCGGCGACCGCCCGGAACTGGCCGGGCAGGCGCAGGGATTTTTCCACGCAGCCCAGTCCCATCTCCTGGGCCACGGGAGATCGCTCCACTCCCTTTCCGATGGCGGGCGGGGCGACAATCAGAAGGTTGGGCTGCCCGCCCGCCCAGCAGTCGATGGACTGTGCCTTCCGCACCAGGCGGCGCAGGCCCTTGCCGATGGCGCAGGCGTTGGCGCCCAGCCGCTCCTTGGTATCGTTGGTGCCCAGCATGACCACCAGCAGGGACACCGGCGCGTGGCTCATGAGGCATGGATAGAGGTAGGGCAGGGCGCTCAAACTCTCCTCCACCGGGTCGTCAAAGACGGTGGTGCGTCCGGGTAGCCCCTCCTCAAGAACCAGAAAGTCCTCTCCCAGGGCAGCCTGGAGGCGGCAGGTCCACCGCTCTGATTCATTAAAGCGGCGGAGGGAGCCGTCGGCGCAGTCGGCGGGATCGGCGCAGTATCCATGGGTGTTGGAGTCTCCCAGGCAGACGATGTGGCGCTTCACCGCTTACCTCAACTCGGGCAGGGAGGCGGCGGCCACGGACTGGCCTACACGGCGGGCCTTCTCGTCGGGCAGGGTGGGGTTCATGAGGCCGGCCACCTCCGGGTACTCGTCGGCCAGCACCTTCTTACAGGTGTCCAGGATGATGTCGCCGCCCCGGCCGGACATGACGCGACCCAGCAGCAGCACGTGCTTGAAGCCGTAGAAGTGGTGGTACAGGGCCAGGGAGTGGCCCAGGTACACGCCGATGGAGCGGTAGATGGCCTCGGCGGGGGAACCGCCCTGGTCCATCAGCTTCTGGACCTCCTTGAGCTTCTCAGCAGGGGAGAGGTCGGCGGACAGGCTGATGCCGGCGGCGGGAGCCAGCTTGATGACGGAGTCCTGGGAGAAGTATTTGACGCCGCAGCCGATGTCGCCGGACCACTCGTCCTCCATGGCGTTGGGGGACACGTCCACCGGGGCGAAGGCCAGCTCGTTGAGCCAACCGGTGATACAGCCGTCCGAATCCACATAGCCAACCGCTTCACTGGTGCCCATGGCAATGCCGAGAATGCTGTTTTCGCCCAGGTTCATGGCGCCGGCCAGGGCGGACACATCGCCGTCGTTGGCCACCACATAGGGCACGTCGCCGAAGGTGTCGCGGATGGCGCGGATATAGATGTCCTTCACCTTGGCGTCAAAGTCCTCCTTGGACACCTTGAGGAACAGGGAGGCATTCATGGTGCGGTTCTCGATATAGATGCCGGCGGAGGAGACGCCCACCGCGTCCACCCGGGGCATGTGCTCGGCGGCGGCCTTGAGGGCGGAGACGATGCCCTCATAGTGGTAGTTGGGGTCGGAGGTGGTCTTGGGGAACCAGACCACCTCCTCGGAAAATACCGGCTCGCCGTCGATGACGGCGGACACCTTGCGGTCGGAGCCGCCGGCATCGAAGCCGATGCGGCAGCCGCCCAGGTGGCGGCCCACAGCCTGGGGATTGCTCTTCTCGGCAGGCACCTGGTCGCAGTACACCACCTCAAAGGGCTTCTCATAGACGTTGGACATGAAGTCGGCGTCAAAGGCGCGGGCGCCGCCCACGCGGTAGGTGGCCTTCATGGCCTCATATACGGCCTGATCGCCGCTGAGGTACACCTTGAAGCCACCCTTCATCCAGAGCAGCATCTTGATGATGCGGTCCACATAGTAGATGTCGGCCTCGGCCATGTCCGGAGTGCCGTGGATAAAGGTTTTGTATACCGCTACCTCACCTCCGGCCCGCTCCACCGCGATGTCCAGCGGCTTTTTGGCGTCCTTCAGAAAGGCGGTGCAGAACTTTCCCAGGGGGAGAAAACCGGGGTCCAGTTCCGGCACGTTTTTTACTGGGACTTCAATTCCAAGATGCTTCATTGCATAAGCCCTCCTTTTTTGTGGGAAACAGACAGGTTCCTTCCCCTATAGGCTATCAGTTTTTTTGAATCTGTCAAGCATATTTTCAGGGTTTTGAAAATAATTTTCGAAATTCTCTTGACGGGAGGGGGGAGGGCGGTTATGATGGAGGCAAATGGGGGACCTCTCCCAATCAGCGAAAGGTGGGATCTGACATTATGGATCATAAGGCTCGTTTACAGAGTCACCAGAAGTGGATTCAGGAGGAACTGGAGCGCAGCATCCGGTTTTGGATGAAAAACGGCATGGACCCGGTGCACGGCGGCGTCTATACCTGTCTGGATCGGGAGGGAAAGGTGTTCTCCACGGACAAGAGTGTGTGGATGCAGGGCCGCTGCGCTTGGATCTTCGCTTATCTGTGCCACGTGTACGGAGTGAAGGAGGAGTGGCTGGCCGCCAGCAAGAGCTGCCTGGACTTCATGGAGCGGTACTGCATCAACCGGGCGGCGGGCAACCGGATGTACTTCACCGTCACCGGCGACGGCAAGCCGCTGCGTCAGCGCCGCTATTGCTTCTCCGAGGGCTTCTATGCCATCGCCAACGCCGAGTATTACGGGGTTACCGGCGACAAGGCCTGCCTGGAGCGGGCCCGCGCGGCCTACGACCTGATCTGGAACCTGAACCAGGGGCTGGTCGCCGACCCCACGGGGATGGGCCCCAAGACCATCCCAGAGACCCGCTCCGGCCGCGCCCTGGCCAACCCTATGATCTATCTGAACATCACCTCGGTCCTGCGCCGGGTGGACCCCGAGCAGGACGCGCTTTACAGCGAGCGGGCCGCCCAGTGCGTGGATGAGATTTTCCGCTACCACTACAAGCCAGAGCTGGGCTGCACCTTGGAGAGCGTCGGCCCCAACGGCGAGTTCCGGGGCGACGTGACCGAGGGCCGGGTGGTCAACCCCGGCCACGACATCGAGTGCTCCTGGTTCCTGATGGAGGACGCCAACCGGAAGGGCGACAAGAAGCAGCATGAGGTGGCGGTCAAAATCTTTGACCAGGCCATCGAGGCCGGCTGGGACTACGAGTACGGCGGCCTGCTCTACTTCATCGACTGCCTGGGGCGTCCCCCTGAGGCCTATGAGCACGACATGAAGCTCTGGTGGCCCCACGACGAGATCCTCATCGCCAGCCTGATGATCTACCGCGACACCGGCGACGAGAAGTACCTGACCTGGTTTGAGCGCACCCTGGACTACTGCAAGGAGCACTTCTCCGATCCCGAATACGGCGACTGGTACGGCTACCTGCGCCGGGACGGCAAGCCCACCATGCCCGCCTGTAAGGGCAGTACGTTCAAGGGGCCCTTCCACCTGCCGCGGATGCTGGTGATGTGTGACCAGATGCTGGGACAGCTCCTGGCCGGACAGTGAGGGGGCAGTTATGCCCTTTGGAAATGTATTTGAAAAGATCAACAGTGAATACTACCAGCTGACCAGCGCGGAAAAGAAGGTGGCCGACTATGCGGTGATTCACCAGCAGAAGACCCAGTTCATGTCCATCTCCGAGCTGGCGGAGGAGGCCGGCGTGGCGGAGGCCACTATCTCCCGCTTCTGCAAGCGGCTGGGTTACAAGGGGTACAGCGCGTTCAAGCTTGCCGTAGCCAACTCCACGGCACGGCGGGTGGAAGCCCCTACCGTACCGGGGGAGATCCGGCCGGAAGACAGCATTGAGGAGCTGTGTCAGAAGCTCTACGCCGCTGACCGGGATGCCATGGCCCAGACGGTGGAACTGATCCGCCCGGACAGCGTCCGGAAGGCGGCGGATCTGCTCTTTTCCGCGGAAAAGGTGCTGTGCATGGGGCAGGGGGGGTCCATGATCCTGGCCCAGGAGTGCGCCCATCTGTTCAGCACCGCCCGGCCCAACTTCTACGCGGTGCTGGATTCCCACATGCAGGCCATCGCCGCCTCCCACCTGACGGCCCGGGACGTGGTACTGTATTTTTCCTACTCCGGCTCCACGGAGGAGCTGCTGAAAAACCTGAAAATCATCCGGGACCGGAGAGCGGTGGCCATCCTGGTCACCCGGTTCCCCAAATCCCCCGGTGCGGCCTATGCCGACGTAGTGCTTCAGTGCGGCTCTCTGGAGGGGCCCCTCCAGGGCGGCTCGGTGGCGGCCCGTGTAGCGCAGCTCTACCTGATGGACGTGCTGTTCCATGAGGTGTGCCGCAGGGATGTGCAGGGCAGTGCGGAGACAAGGGAGGCCGTGGCGGAGGTACTTTCGGACAAGCACATTTGACCGCGTATTGCAAAACGTGAAAGAAATTTGCAGAATTTTTGGAGAAATAAAATTTTCTTCGAAAAGCATATTGACAAAACACCCTCGGAATTATACAATCTACACAACGGACGAGATGTCCTGGAAAGAAAAATTTATCGAAAATGAGGAGGAAGAACAATGAACATGAAGAAACCTCTTGCGCTCCTGCTCGCCGCCGGTATGACTCTGGGGCTGGCCGCCTGCGGCAACGGCTCCCAGGGTAACAGTGAATCCCCCGCGCCCGGCGGCGAGACCGGCGGCAGCTCCAGCGGCGCCGTTGAACTCAACCTCTGGTCCTTCAATGTCGGTGGGTTTGCCGAGGCATCCAATTGGGAGCCTATCATTGCTGCTTTCAATGAGCAGAATCCCGATATCAAGATCACCGTCACTCCCATCAACTATCAAGACGGTGATCAGAAGCTGACCTCCGCCATCACCGCTGGCACCGGCCCCGACATCATTTTCGAGGGCCCCGAGCGTATCGTGGGCAACTACGCCCGTGAGGGCCTGATGGTGGATCTGTCCGACCTGTGGGAGACTGGCGGCTCCGACATTGCCGAGGGCATCTCCTCCGTGTCTCAGTTGGACGGCACCTACTACATGTATCCCCTGAGCGTGGCCGCTCACTGTATGGCCATCAACTACGAGGCCTTTGAGGCGGCCGGTGCCCTCCAGTATATCGACGAGGAGACCCGTACCTGGACCACCGACAACTTCGTGAAGGCTATGGAAGCGGTGCGTGACGCCGCTGCGGCGGGTACCATCAACATCAATACTCCGGGCATTATCTACTGTGGCGCCCAGGGCGGTGACCAAGGTACCCGCGCCCTCGTCAACAACCTGTATTCCGACTACTTTGTCAATGAGGACGGGACCGCCTACACCGCCAACAGCGAGAACAACGTCAAGGCTCTCAAGCTGTTGCAGGATATGGTGAACAACGGTTCCATGTCCGCCAATGCCAGCTTTGCCGCGGCCGACGAGCTGCAGGCCTTCGCCAACCAGACCTGCGCCGTGAGCTTCTGCTGGAACTACGCCAACTACACCCAGTATGCCGCTCAGACCCAGTTCACCCCCTTCGCCATGGCATTCCCCTCTGACGACGGCAAGCCCGAGCTGGAGATGGCCGGCCCCTATGGCTTCGGCGTGTTCAACAACAAGGACGAGGCCAAGATTGAGGCTGCCAAGAAGTTTGTGCAGTTTGTCTGCGACGACCAGACTGTCGGAGTCGAGGCGGTAAAGGCTACCGGTTTCTTCCCTGTCCACTCCGACTGGGGCGATGTCTACACCGGCGACGCTGACGCCGAGACCCGTGCCCCCTTCGCCCTGATGAGCGACTACCTGGGCCGCTATTACAACCTGACTGGCGGCTGGACCGAGCAGCGCGGTTACTGGTGGCCCATGTTGACCGAGATCATGACCACCGGTGCCGATGTGCAGACCGCGGCCGATAAGTATGCGGCGCAGGCTAATGCCAATATCGGCTGAACCTGACCGAAGGAACCTGAATGCGCATATCTGTGCCCGCTCCCTGCTGAGAGGGGGCGGGCACAGCTTCCTTTCACCGGAGTGGTGAAGGAAAAGGCAAATACCACTTGAAAGAGGGGAGACATTCATGACGCAAAATACCGTGGCGGCCCAGGCCGGACGGAAGCCCCAAAAAAAGTCCCAATTCTCCGGCATGAGCCGCGCCCTGGTACGGAGAGAGACCATCTCCGCCTATCTGTTCCTGCTGCCCAGCCTGATCTTCTTCGTTACCTTCGTGGTCGTACCCATGTTCATCTGCCTGTTTTACAGTTTTACGAAGTATGGCTTGGGCGGTATCAAGGGGTTCGCAGGACTGGAGAACTATATCAAGCTCTTTCAGGACCCTATTTTTCACAAGGGCTTCCTGAATACACTGATTATCGTGGTGGTGGCGGTGCCTTGTGTCACCGCTTTCTCCCTGTGGGTGAGTTCCGCCATCTATAAGATGCACTCTATTTCCCGCTCCTTCTTCCGCTGTGTGTTTTACCTGCCGGTGGTCACCGGATCGGTGGCCATCACGGTGGTGTGGAAGTGGATTCTGAACCCCTACAATGGCATCCTTAACCAGGTGGCGGGCACGACTGGCTTTGACTGGCTGGGCAACCCTAAAACCGCTATCTGGTTTATAATCCTGATTCTGTTTACCACCTCTATCGGCCAGCCCATCGTGTTGTACGTGGCGGCTCTGGGCAACGTGGATCAGTCCCTCATTGAAGCCGCCCAGGTGGACGGCGCCACCAAGCTCCAGGTTTTCTGGAAGATCAAGTGGCCTCAGATCATGCCCACTACCCTCTACGTGCTGGTTATCACGACTATCAACTCCTTCCAGTGCTTTGCGCTGATCCAGTTGCTGACCAAGGGTGGGCCGCTGAACTCCACCATGACCATTATGTACCAGGTCTATGACACCGCCTACCGGCTGTACGACTTGGGCTACGCCTGCGCGATCGGTGTCGTTTTGGCCGTCATCATCGCCATTTTCTCCGCCATCCAGTTCAAAGTGGCGAAGACAGACTGAGGAGGGAGTGAGAAAATGAGTGCAAATACGACCCCGGTCAAAGTGAAAAAGACCGACCTGAGTGGCACCTCCACAGCCTATAAGGTGTTTGCCGTAGTGATTCTGATCATGTTGGCCATCTTCTTCCTGTTCCCGCTGTACTGGATTGTCACCGGCTCCTTCAAGAGTGCTATCGATATTAACGCCAAGGTGCCCGTCTGGTTTCCGATGAATCCCACGATGGGAAACTATGATAAGCTGTTTGCAAAGCCGGCCTTCCTGTGGCTGTTCAATATCGTGTTTATTTCTGCTATGGCAATGATCCTGACCTGCATCACCGCCGCCCTGGCTGGTTATGCGCTGGGCAAAAAGCGGTTCTACGGCCGGACCATCCTGTTTACCATCATCATCTGCGCCATGGCTCTGCCCAAACAGGTCATTGTTATCCCTCTGGCTCAGGAGATGAAGCTGCTGCACATGAGTGACACCTTGTGGGCGGTCATCCTGCCCACGGTGGGCTGGCCCTTCGGTGTCTTCCTGATGAAGCAGTTCTCTGAGACGATCCCTAATGAAATTCTGGAGGCTGCCCGGGTGGACGGCGCCGGGGAGCTGAAGACCTTCTTCAGCGTGGTGTTCCCCATGATCAAGCCCGGCATCGGCGCTCTGGCCATTTTTACCTTTGTAAATACCTGGAATGACTATTTTCTTCAGTTGGTTATGCTGACCAGTGAGGAGAAGTGGACCCTGCCCCTGGCTATCGCTAACATGCAGGGCGAGATGTCCTCCGACTTCGGCCTCATCATGGCCGGGGCGGCCTTGGCATCCATCCCCATTATTGTGGTGTTCATCGCGTTCCAGAAGTACTTTACCCAGGGAATAGCCATGGGAGCAGTCAAGGGCTGACGCGCCGCTCGTGCTGCCCCTCCGCTGGCACAGCCAGCGGAGCCTGCGCTACAAATGTGCCGCCAAAAGAACGGAGCCTCTATAAAATGAGATTCTGATTGAGAAGAGAGAAGGATACTATCATGAGCGATTTGAAGAAATACCACGGTGTTATCCCCGCGTTTTACGCCTGCTATGACGAGGAAGGGAATATCTCACCGGAGCGGGTGCGGGGCCTGACCCGCCACCTGATTGGCAAGGGCGTAAACGGCCTGTATGTGGGCGGTTCCTCCGGCGAGTGTATCTATCAGGGCGTGGAGGAGCGCAAGGTGGTGCTGGAGAACGTGATGGCCGAGGCCAAGGGCAAGGTGGTTGTCATCGCCCACGTGGCATGCAACAACACCGCCGACAGCCAGGTGCTGGCCGCCCACGCGGAGAGCCTGGGGGTGGACGCCATCGCCTCCATTCCTCCCATCTACTTCCACCTGCCCGAGTACGGCATCGCCCAGTACTGGAATGATATCTCCGCCGCCGCCCCCAACACCGACTTTGTCATCTACAACATCCCCCAACTGGCGGGGGTGGCCCTGACCACCTCTCTGCTGCGGGAGATGAAGAAAAACCCCCGTGTGATCGGCGTGAAGAACTCCTCCATGCCAACCCAGGATATCCAGATGTGGCATGACGAGGATCTGCTCGTTTTTAACGGGCCCGATGAGCAGTTCATCTCCGGTCTGGCCATGGGCGCCTGCGCCGGCATCGGAGGTACCTATGCCGTTATGCCCGAGCTCTTCCTGAAGGTGTATGAGCACTTCCAGAAGGGTGAGATGGAGGCGGCCCGCCAGATCCAGAATGAGATTGACCACATCATCTACAAGATGTGCTCCGCCCACGGCAACCTGTACGCCGTACAGAAAGCAATTTTGGCCAAGGACGGCGTGCCCTGCGGTTCGGTCCGCAAGCCCATGCCCGCCCTGATCGACAGCGATGCGGCTGTAGTGGACGAGGCCCACGCTATGATCGCCGCCGCCGTGGCTAAGTTCTGCTGATCCATTGGAACGCCCCAGGGGCGGGCGTAGGCTGCGCCCGTCCCACTCTGTAAAGATAGGAGATGGTTGCAATGCGCATTTATCAAGCCGAAAACTACAAGGCCATGAGCCGCCGGGCGGCCAACATTATCTCTGCGCAGGTGATCTACAAGCCCAACTGCGTGCTGGGTCTGGCCACCGGCGGTACCCCTGTAGGGCTCTATCAGCAGCTTGTGGAGTGGTATAAGAAGGGCGACTTGTCCTTCGCGGAGACCCGCTCCGTCAACCTGGACGAGTACCTCGGGCTGTCCCCCCACCATGAGCAGAGCTACCGCTATTTCATGCAGGACAATCTCTTCGACCATATTGACATCCATCCGGAGAACACCCACGTGCTCAACGGCCTGGCCAAGGACCCCGATGCCGAGTGTGCGGCCTATAATAAACTCATTGCGGAGCTGGGTGGCATTGACCTCCAGTTGCTGGGCATGGGCCATAACGGCCACATCGCCTTCAACGAGCCCGGCGACGACTTCGGCCTGGAGACCCACGTGGTGGATCTGACCGAGAGTACCATTGAGGCCAACAAGCGTTTCTTTGAGAGCCGTGATGAGGTGCCCCGCCACGCCCTGAGCATGGGTATCAAGAACATCATGAACGCCCGCCGCATCCTGATGGTGGTCAGCGGCGAGGAAAAGGCGGACATTGTCTGCAAGGCGTTTACGGGCCCCGTGACCAAGGAGGTTCCCGCCTCTGTGCTCCAGCTCCATCCTGACGTAACTCTGGTGGGCGACAAGGCCGCCCTTCACAAGCTGGTGGAAGCAGGTGTGACCGTATGCGGATAACCGGCGCTCAAGTGTTCGACCTGCAGGAGGGCTTTGTCCAGCGGGACATCTGCTTTGACGGCCGCCTGCTCTCTGGCTCCAGCGCGGACGGGAAGACCTATGACGCCTCCGGCTGCTATGTGATCCCCGGTCTCACCGACGTCCACTTCCACGGCTGCATGGGCCGGGACTTCTCCGACGCCGAACCAGAGGGCCTAGAGATTATGGCACAATATGAGCTCTCCCGGGGGGTCACCCAGATCTGCCCTGCCGGTATGACCCTGACGGAGGAGCAGCTCACCAAGATCTGTCAGGTGGCCGCCGCCCATCGGGCCGCCGATAAGCCCGGCGCCGCCCTCTGCGGCATCAATCTGGAGGGACCCTTCCTCTCCATGGCCAAAAAGGGCGCACAGAACGGCGCGTGGCTCCACGCCCCCGACGTGGCTATGTTCCGCCGCCTGATGGCCGCCTCCCAGGGACTGGTCAAGCTCGTTTCCATTGCCCCGGAGGAGCCGGGTGCCATGGAGTTTATTGAGGCGGTGGAGGGAGAAGTCACCGTGTCCATCGCCCATACCACGGCGGACTATGACACCTCTATGGAGGCTTTCCGTCTGGGGGCCCGGCAGGTGACCCATCTGTTCAACGCCATGCCGGCCTTCAGCCACCGGGCCCCCGGCGTGGTGGGAGCCGCCCTGGACACCCCCCTGTGCAATGTGGAGCTCATCTGTGACGGCGTGCACATCCACCCCTCGGTGGTGCGGGCCGTGTTCAAGATGTTCGGCTCCAAGCGGGTCATCCTAATTTCCGATACCATGCGGGCCGCCGGCATGCCTGACGGTGACTATACCCTGGGCGGTCAGGCCGTTCAGGTCAAGGGCAACCGGGCTACCCTGAGCGACGGCACCTTGGCAGGCTCCGTCACCGACCTGATGAAGTGCATGAAGACCGCTGTATCCTTCGGTATCCCCCTGGCGGATGCCGTGCGGGCCGCCGCCGTCAACCCGGCTATGGCCATCGGCATCTTCAGCCGGGTGGGCAGTCTGGAGCCCGGCAAGCGGGCCAATGTGGTGGTTCTGGATCAAAATCTCGACGTCAAGGACGTCTTCTTCCGCGGCGAGCTGGTCAGCCGGTAAACGTGCGCCCCAAAATTCAAGCCTTCCGACCCTACTCCATTTTCATAGGGCGGAGGAGC
>ENA-ORTM01001885-ORTM01001885.1-human-gut-metagenome-genome-assembly--contig:-NODE-1885-length-19690-cov-13.326458_pt1 | contig 19690 bp, 19 predicted proteins | sample MGYA00241909_ERZ509182 | MGnify/ENA primary metagenome ERZ509182 (study PRJEB26280, sample SAMEA2338855) | human gut metagenome | biome: human gut; feature: human-associated habitat; material: faeces...
CAGTCGGAAGTGTTGCTTTTAAAGCAGGTGTTCCGCTGAGCATCAAAACATAATATTGTCCTTTTTTGGCGCGAAGATGATTAACAGAGACATAACGCCTGATAAATACATATTTCTTACTATTGGATATGAGAGCTTTTCCCTGTTTTAAAAGATAACTGTCGGAGACATCAGAAAAAGTGTCAAACATGATATCCATTTCATTGGATTCATCAATAGAAAAAAGACAATAGGGAATATGATCAAGTTCGGACGGAGACGTCTGTCCATTAGAGATGACAAATGCATCCCATGTAGTATAGTGGAGAGCGGCACGAACGGTTTGCTGGAGATCACTCAGATTGTTCCGGTAGGAGTTGTTGACAAAAAGCAGTAAAATAACAAGCCAGATGATGGTAAGCAGAAACATAAAAAGTGTACTGATTCTCTTTTGTAAAGATTTAATCATCGGAAACCTCCATAATATAACCGACTCCGCGAATGGCGCGAATTGTCACATTGACCTGCAGATGATGAAATTTTCGTCGCAGAAAGGAAACATATACTTCTACATTATTGTATTCTGCATTGGAATCGAATCCCCAGATCTTTGTGGTAATCTGGTTTTTCTCGAGAACCTGATTACAGTTATTCATAAAAAATTCCAGTAATTGCATTTCTTTTCCGGATACCTGGACAGATTTTTGGGTCTGTGTGTTGCAGATTTCGCAGGTAGCAGGATCGTAGGAGAGATTTCCAACGACCGGGTGTGAAGTATCCTGATGATTGCTGCGTCTGCTGATCGCCTGTATGCGCATGAGCAGTTCACGAATTTCAAATGGTTTGGTCATATAATCGTCCGCACCGGCTTCATATCCCATGACCTGATCCATCTCCTGATCTAGTGCTGTAAGACAAATAATGTATGTATTATAATTGCATCTCATCCACCTTACAAATTCCAGTCCATTCCCATCCGGAAGATTCACATCACAAATGGTAACATCCACATTATTATCACTTGCAATTCTTTTCGCTTTTTTCACTGATTCTGCTGAAAAAACCTCATATCCGGATTTTTTCAGTGAGAATGTAATTCCACGATTTAAATTTTCATCATCTTCAACCACGAGTATACCTGGCATAGCATATGCACCTCTCTTTATTAACTATTTTTCCTCTTCGTTAAGACCTGGTTCATTACATATTTGTTCTGCCTCAATATCTTCGGTAGTGACTTTCCCTGTAATATCCCTATAGGCTTCTTTATCTCATCATATGTTGCCTTAGTCTCTGCAGATGTTATATCCACATCATCAAGTTCAATCGTGACATTAATGTAATCATCCGGCTTTTGTTTCAGTTGGAACAAAAGAACAACCGTCCCAAGTGTTGATAACTTTTCCAAGGAAATCATATGCTCATCCGATTTCTCCTTGTCCAAAGAAATCCCCTTGATTTGTACTACTTCCTTGCCTTCTTTAATAATCGGTACTGGAAACTGAAACTTAATATCCTGAATCCAATTTCCATCTTTCCGTCTTTCTGGGAATATATCAATGCGTTCAATAAATGCCTGCATGAACTGTTTCTTTTCTGCATCCGTACATTCTGAATACACTTCATTAAAAGCACCTAAAAATCCATATATGCTGTCTGCATCAATCTGATTTTTCTTAAGCTCATAAATCTGAGACTTCAGTTCTGTCATTGTTTCTTCCACTTCATCTATTCTATCATATTGAGCATCCAATCGTCTCTGTAAATCTGATATTTTTTTATCGTAATGAGTATCTGTAACATCTAGATTGTCCATCTGCTGTTCAATGCGTGTTTTTATTGTTTCCGCCTGATGAAGACTTGCATTTAACACAGATAACTGTTTTTCCAGGTCCGTTGTGTCAACAGTCGCTCCAATTTTATCCTGAATGGCATCCTTAAATTTTTCTTCTTTTGTCATTGCTGTAATCAGCTTTGCAAGCATATCATCAATGGCTAAGTATGCCAATCCCGTTGTCCTGATTCTGGATGAATGGCTTCTATTGAAACCAACTGATTCAGAACAGAGGGATATCTTCGAACTGCTCCATCGGAGACGGAAGAAATCTTCAACGATTTTCTGCTCCCAGTATGAATTCGAAGAATGGTATGACCAACTCGGTGGTGATGACAGTCCTCTGGCAGATGCGATCATTGACCGTATTGCTCATGACAGTTACCGAATAAATATCACAAGCATAGATGCTGAACATGATAAATCAATGCGTGAGGTATATGGCTTGGATAAAGCATTACGCGAGTAAACTCGCATAAGCGGTTTCCGCAAGCCCGGACAGGCGGTTCCCTGACTGCCGGATTTGCGGTGTTACCGCACAAGAATATCCAGATAACCATATCTCTTCATGATATTAGCTCATTCCTTAGTCCTGAAATGTGTACTTTTTGAAACTACAAAAAAAGGACTGCTAAACAGTCCCGAAATCTATGGATATTCCTTTATGGAACGTCCCGGTATTTGTGTATGCTTTTTGACCCCCCCCTTAAAAATGGTAGAGTAGGCGGATGAGAAATTTCATCCGCCCCTCATCAAACCGTGCATGAGGTTCTCCCTCACACGGCTTTCCAACATTCTTCTTTCTACAGCATTACGTCATGCTCTAGCCATTTTCTTTAATCCTTTTTCGTAAATGCTATTTCTAACAAATCCCACTCTTGACATATGTTTACGCCTTTGGTGTTTCTTGTTATACCATCTTGTAAAGGTACAGATAATGTACCAGTCCAATGCCTGCATCCATTTCTCATTTGTTTTGGTGGAATAATAATTCTTCCAACCTGTGATTTTCGGATTTAGATTCTTTATTAAATCCTCTTCCTTTGCAATCAGCAGACTTCGACTGTTTACATTTCTTTTAATTTCTACTTTCATTTTCCTCATAGCTTTCCTGCTCGGATACTGATAAGTTTCTTTATACAATTGTCCTTTGCTTGTTTTCGTTGTCATTCTTCTGTGGTGCATTCCAAGAAAGTCAAATCCCTCTTTTCCGTCCCACATGCTGACAATCTTTGTTTTTACTGGGTGTAGCTTTAAATCCAGTTTTGCCATGATGTACTGCAATAAGTTCAGTGCGTGATTTACACTTTTCTTATTCTTGCAGATGATTACTGTATCATCTGCGTACCTTACAAGAATACCGTGAGTAAGTCCATACTTTTCCCACAGTCTGTCCAGTGTATTTAAGTAGATGTTTGCCAATAACGGAGATATAACTGAACCTTGGCTTGTTCCCAGTTCAGAGATTGTCAGTACATTTCCGTATAATACTCCTGATACTAACCATTGTCTTATCAGCTTCAATATCCTACGGTCTGATATTCTCTGCTCTACCAGTTTCATCAGCTTATCTTGGTTTACGTTATCAAAGAACTTCTCAATATCTGCGTCTACTACATAATAGCCCTTGTTGTTACACGCTTTCCTTACCACTTCCAGTGCTTGCTTGGCACTTCTTTTCGGTCGGAATCCATAGGAACAATCTTTAAAGTCAGCTTCGAATACTGGCTCTATTGCTATCTTGGTAGCCATTTGCACAATTCTGTCCTTGACTGTTGGTATTCCAAGAGGTCTTTCACTTCCGTCTGGTTTTGGTATCATAACTCGCTTTACTGGGGATGGTTTGTACTTTCCATCCATCAGTTCCGATTTGATTTCTGACAGATATTTTTCAATTCCCATCGCTTCAATATCTTCGATTCTGATTCCATCTACACCACTGGAACCTTTGTTAGCTTTTACCCGTTTCCATGCCTCGAAAAGTACATCATCCCGATACACCTTATCGTACAGTGCATGAAATCTTCGGCTGTCACATTTCTTGGCTGTCAGATATAGTTTGTTTTGAAGTTGTCGAACTTTTTCTTTGGAGTTATTAGTCTGCATGACATTCTCTCACTCTTACCCTCTCTACAAACTTGAATGAAGTAAGGAACCTTCCCATAAACTGCGTTTTCTTGCGCAGTCATTATCGGTACTATGTTCCTCTCCGACTCCCTCCCATCAGAAATACGATTTCGCCAAGCTTATACGCTTTCTTTTTACCTTTTGGTGATGGGTAGGGTCTCTCCAGTTCCGAACCACACTTTTCATACATACCGCTTCCTCTATACCGAGAGATTCTTCCGTGCTGCTTTCCAGTTTCTTCACACGTTCCATGGTTTTCGCCCATATACCCAGGGCTCAACTTCTCTTTGCTCTCCTATCAGAGACCTTTTTAACGATACGGCAGAATTCACTTAATGTTACGGTCTGCATGATTGCTCGCTCCTCTTGTCAAGGTTACTTTATCCACTCGCTTAGCACCCTGTATTACTACAACGCACCGAGTTTAGCTACACGGCTCACTGGCGATTACCGTGACCGGACCTTCACCGGCAAGTGTGGTCCAGCTTCGCTGGACACACGGTATAAAAAAAGAAGGTGTATTTCAACCTTCTTACATTTAGCAATTTGATGGATTATTTAATACTTCTAATGCGTTCCACACTTAACTCTGCTCTAGATATAACTTCGAGTTTTTGATGATATACTTGCGTACTGATTAATGGCTCACTTACAATGAATAATCCGTAAACATTCCATATAACATCAGATAGTTGATAGTATATTTTTAAATCTTCCAGGTGTTCCTTAACCCAGTCTACTCTTCTAGCATGCTTTGTTGCATAGCATTTCTTTTTACCATCGACAAACATTTTCTGATACTCCAGCTGAATTTCATAAGGATTTCTAGAAAAATTAAAATCCTTTACCTCTGCTACATATATATGATGCATCTCATTATCTATTATTAGCACATCAATGTCTCCTAATGTATTTCCATTCTTGTCAGCTACAGGCTTTTTATTAATCCTATCAACATTCGAATCAATAACAAACACTTCCATATCTGACAAGATATCTGAAATTAATTTATTAAATTTTCTTCCCCTATCATCACTAATTCGTCCTATCAAAGTGCACATCTTATCATTTTTTGTTGATATTTTGCCCTCATAAATCAAGTCTGTCACATACATAAGCATATGATATAATTGTCTATTACCCCATATTATCATATCGTTTCTGATTATTACTGGCCGCCTATTAAAAGAATATGCACGATTAAATCGCCATGGATATACATCTTCTTTCCTAAACCCAGATGGCACTTTCAAAAAATCATCTCTTTCAGTCAAAGAAATATCCTTAATTATGGCTATTGCTATTTCATTAGATAGCTTCTCATCAATTTGAACAATATATTCTATAAGTTTTTCCTTAGGTGCTATATAAACTTCCTGCTCTTCTCTCTCCTTACCATATTCTATCATCCCCATTATTAACCTACAAAATTGAGTAAAAGAATACCCATACTCAGCCTGAAAAGCAATATCTAAAGAATCTGAATAATCTTCATGATTGATGGTATATTTTTTATGAAAATCACTAGAAGATTTATAATATAACTGTTCTCTTCTATATTTATCGCCATATTGATATATTGTATAAAATTCATCCTGCTTCATTCCTATTCGGTCCGATTTCAATATTTCAACTGGCGTATTAAAAATGTTATAGTGAAACAAGTCATTCTTATATGCCCACTCTATAATAAGTGAGCATATTGCCAATATATATTCATATTTTCCTATACCAAGTGTCACCTCACCTTTAGGCGGTTTAGCAGCAACGTATTCCATCATGAATTTTAATGCTAATGATACTCGATTCAAATTATTGTATTCTGTTATATATTGTTCCTCTTTTTCAGGATAACATGACAACTCATAAGCATAAGTCTTTTCTGCAAGCATTAGCTTGTATAAAACTTCTTCCAAATCAGAATAAATCGCTTCTACCAAATGATGTGAACTTAATACCTCAATCTCTTCTTGTAACATTTTATATAACATTCCTACAACTTCATTGGCAATCATTGTTCTTTTCTCATCTGGAATAACTCCATATGTCCATTTACTACTTTGTAATATAGATTTCCCTATTATATCAAGCAAATAATCCTCGTCTTCTTCTCGAACAATCCTATCCGCAGTAAACAATATTGGTTTATAATATGGTTTATCCTGAAAATCCAAAGAAAATATTTTTCTCCTCATCGGATTATCAAACAATTTATCTAACCTATCCTCATAAGCAACTGGCTCATATGCATTATTATTTAAAATATCCAAAAGCATCTGGCACAATTCTTTTTCCTTTGCATTCGTCTTACAACTCATTTGACTATATGCCTTAGGTGTCCATACCAAATTATAATGTCTGCCTCTTTTTTCAACACGAATTAAATCTGATACAGTAATATCCTCAGTTGGAGCATAATAATAGGCTTTCTTATCACCCTCCAATATTATTGAAAAATGATATAATGTATTCAATAGTTCCATATCTTCAATAATATCTTTGCATTCTGCCAGCCAATAAGATATAGTGTCCATAATTGAAAAATTCAAATTAACATCTGCCTTTTCCTTTATTTCTCCAGATGTAATCCAAATAATACAGTTATTATAACGAATACATAATGTACTCCTTTTTGTCTCCATCATGCATTCTTCGGTGTACATATTTCTCATTTCATCACACAAGACCACTCTCGTTTTCCAACCATCTTCATAAGAATCAATCAATACAGCCCCCTCATTCCTTATTGACTGATTAATATAATCAATGGAATCTCCTGGAGCAATCAAAAGTGTAGTATTATACGGATTAAAATCATCATTCAAATAAAATGAATACTGATTACTTGTATATATGCTGATAGCATTTAGCTCACTAAATAAATTTGGTATTTGTGTGCTTACTTTCTCTTTTGCACGTATATATCTTGGTACAAAATTCTCTTTTTTTCGTTCATTGACACTTATACAATGCAATTCAAATGGATTCAATTGTAATGACTTATATTTAGATGGATTTTTAGCTACTCTTAGTCCCATTCCTCTTCCAAATCCACTAATTATCAACAGACAATAGATATCATTCCTTTCGATAGCATTTTCTTGCATTTTTTCAAAAAAATATTTCATTCTCTTCTCAAATAACAAAGTATGCTTTTCATCAGGATATTCTGAGTGCATTGTTCTTTCTGAATAGTCACAAGCATCATCACATACAAAAACAGTCAACATTAACTGATTATTATACACATTTACGATACATTCTTTATAATATGCATTATTTATTAACTCAATTCCAAGCATGCTCTCCTTTATTTTGTGATGTCCCAATGCTTCTAGTGACTTACGGCAATCTCGCCATACATAATTGTTATATCTATTTATCACCTTATCCTTTATTCCAAACTCTGAAGCTATTTTTAATGCCTGAAAAAAAAGAAAATTTGGTAATAGAGAAACATTAAGTAATATAATTGTATTGTCTCTGCAATTTCTCACAAATGGTTTACTGTAAAATGGTCTATTATTCATTGAACCCACATTACCACTTCCGAAAGGCATAATTATTTCTTCTAGTAAATCAGAATAATCTTTCAGAAACAACTGTATTCTCTGTTCATCAAACACAACGCATTCCGCATATTCTTTGACCTTTTCACTATCTGGTATCACCACATACTTTCCTTCATCAGATGCTATTTCACATTCCTTTATGCTTATTTTTCTAGCTATTTCCTCTGATAATCCCAATATAAGCATCATCAATCTTCCAATTTTCTGGTTGTATTCTTTAGGAAAGTCATTTTCATAATTGAACAATATATCTATAAGCATTTGAAGATTATAAGCGGGTGTATTATCAATTCCATTAAAAACCGTATAATTATCAATCAACATTACATTCTGGTAGAAAGCATTTTCATTCGGGTCAATAGACAATGCTAAATTAGTTTCATTTATTTTTCCTATTAATTTCTTAAACTTTCCAGCACTCATCTTATATGTGGAATTGTATGTATTTTCCTCTTCACAAATAATACCTGCTATCAAGGAATCTAATAAAACAGATTTATTTTGGTTATGAGGCATTAAATTTAAACCTGATATTCTTGCTAAGACATCATAAACATCATACTTTTTTATCTCGTCAGATATGTCCTTCAATTCATCTATCGTTTCTTGACTTTCAAATATATCATCAAACTTCATGATTTCATTAAAAAAATCCATATTTTCCCCTTTCTGTATATATAATCACTTTATTCAAATAACTCAAAATCTATAAAATAACCTCACCAGACAACATTCCAGTGAGGTCATATAATCACGCTTTCTGTTTAGGCACAAACTCAATCTTAAGAGCCATCCCCATACCATCCGCTAATCTTTTAAGCAAATTAACAGAAGGGTTTCGTGTTCCATTCTCAAGCTTGCTGATATCAGCCTGATTAATACCAGTGCGTTCAGCCAGTTCCTTCTGTGTCATATTCTGAGAAGTACGAGCATCCACGATAGCTCTTATAACATCCATCTCAGGCTGAATAGCTTCATATTCTTTTCTGAACTCATCATCTTTCAACTGCTTAGAAAGCATATCATCAAATGTTCTCATCCTTCATCACCCTTTCTATGAAATCTTTTCTTCTATCCTTTGCAATCTGAATCTCCTCTTTAGGAGTTTTCTGTGTCTTTTTAACAAATCCGTTCGTCAGTATTATTTTTCCCTCATAATAGAAAAAATATAAGACTCTGGTAATATCACTCCCGAATTTACAACGCAATTCAAATATTCCGTCATCCAGATGTTTACTGTAAGGTTCTCTAAGCATATTTCCCTTTTCTTGTAATATTCCCAGCAATCCAAATATTTTAGCTCGCATCTTAGAATTAACAGAATCCAGAAATTCTTCTACTGGAACTTCGCCATTTTCTTTTTCATATGCTATCAGTTTAAATTCTGTCATGTAATCACCTTTGTAAATATTATATGGCATATATACCATAATGTCAATTATCCATTTAATATAATCATACCGAGCTATTTCTCTAAAAACGTGTAGTAAGTGTGTAGTAGAGCACTTTTCCAGCCAAGAAATGGCTTATTTATAGGCTTTGTAGGAGTATCTAGTGATATTGCCGTGACACACCATCAATTTTGCTAAATCAATTTAAAATACCTCAACGCATCCTTAATATACTCCACCTTCTCCTGTGGACACTGCTTCACCTCTGGATTCTTTTTCTTGGACTTATTATAATTCTCACCCATGTCCAAACCACACATCCGCTTCACCTGTGCAATATAAGAAGTATGCACATTCACACCATACTTGTTCTTCACATAATCCTTAATCTTCTGATAAGTAGCCTTTTCTTCTGGTGTGTAGTTGCTCTCTTCATCAGGCTCCATTGTAACCTCAATCTTAGGTGTATCTCTTTTTATGGATAATTTGACAACCGTCTCATTTTGTGTATCATTGTCTAAACTTAGGGTAAACTCTTTTTCTATAATCGGCAACTTAAATTCTATGGATTTCAGCCACTGACCATTTTCTTTGCGTTCTTCGTAAATCTGTACATTATCCACTAACTGTGACAGGAACTCTCGTTTCTCAGCTTCGTTCATTTGGGCATATAGCTTATCAAAGAAAATGAGTGCCTTGTAGATATTTTCTCCGGTAATCTTGTCTGCCAGCAGAGCGCGTTTCTTAGTTTTTGCAGATATAAGCAATTCCTCTGCTTCATCTATTTTATCATAAGTCTTGTACAAACGGTTCTCTAAATCTGTTTTTCTTCGCTGATAATGTTTATCCTCATAATCAAGAGAATCAATATCTGACAAGATCGTATCTTTATTATGATATAGCTGTCTTAATTGTTTTTCGTAATTTGCTATTTCCTGATCTAATGCGCTTGTGTCTACTTCCATATTTATCTTGCTGCGTATTAAATCCGAAAATTTAGGATTGCTAACCAGTTTACTGATCACCTCTGCAACAGAAGCATCCAGCATTTCTTCATGCACCTGTTTTTTTGTAATCACACTTATGACCTCTAGTCATATTTCTGTGTTTGCAGCCATAATAATAAAAATCCTTATAGTTACTTCCATCCTTGCGTTTCTTAATAGACTTGTTGCCATACATTCCTGCACCGCAGACAGGACATTTCAAAATTCCTGATAATAGATGAATCTTTTCTCTCTTGTCACGATTGACCTTTTCATACTTTTTAGCCTGTGCCGCCACCTTGACCTGCGCCTGCTCCCATACTTCTTCTTATACAAGAGCTTCGTGCAGACCATCTACTAACAGGTAATCGTCTTTCTTAACCTGCCTATACTCATTTCTTGTACCATGAACCTTTTCTGTCCGTCTTCTTCCATAAGAGATTTTGCCACTATAAACCGGATTCTGTATAATCCTTCTGATAAGAGCAGCATCAAATAACGGATTTTTACCATTCCGTCTGGCTATCTTATGGATTCCATGATTTTCAAGATACTTTGCAATTCCATTTGCACCCAAATCCGTATTTACATATTGGTCAAATATCATTCTGATGGCAACTGCTTCTTCCTCATTGACTTCCAGTTTTCCATCAATGAGAGAATATCCATATGGTGCAAAACCACCGTTCCATTTACCTTCCCTGTCTTTCTGCATCCTTCCTTCCATTGTCTGAACACGAATGTTCTCACGTTCAATCTCTGCCACTGCTGACAGAACAGATATCATAAGCTTCCCGGCATCTTTGGATGAATCTATTCCGTCCTCCACACAAATCAGATTCACTCCAAAATCCTGCATTACTTGTAATGTTGCAAGTACATCTGCCGCATTTCTTCCAAATCTGGAAAGTTTAAATACAAGAACATAAGATACTCCATCTTTTCCTGACTTAATATCCTCCATCATCTGATTAAATGAAACTCTTCCCTCTATTGATTTGCCGGATTTTCCTGCATCCTCATACTCACCGGCAATTTCATATTCATTATAGTCGCAGAACGCTTTCATTTTTGTTTTCTGTGCATCCAGAGAATAGCCATCTATCTGCATGGTTGTCGAGACACGGGTGTAAAGATACACTTTTATCTTTTCTTTAGACATTCTTACCACCTCATAATATCATTTTTTCGGTCAGAGTATGACCGCTAATTATATTTTTTTATCTGGCAATGAAAGTAATCTGTCTATTACCGGATGAATGATTGCTGTCTCTGTAATCTGATTGATGGCACAAAGTTTCTTCCCTGCATCCTTACTGGATGCTCCACAATGATAAACCAGTTCTGTCTTTTCCCCATAATCAAGTATAATTAACCTGTCGTGACAATCCGGATTAGGCTTAATCCGAATCGTTGGATATTCATTTTGAAAATCCTTCACTAAAGAGTTCGTAAGAAATCCTCTCCCACCTTTTCCATTCTCTGTGAATAAAACAACTTCCACGCCATCTGCTTTCTGTGAAAGGTGTTGTAATGATTTTGCATTCATATAATCATCCACAACATAGATTGATTTATTTGCCTGTTGGTAGATTTCTATGTATGCAATGTCAGCTTCTAACTTCTGGCCTTTATAAATAACAAAATCCTTTTTATCCTTATCAGTAATAAAGTTATCTGCTAAAATGGTCACATCTTTTTGAATGAGCTCTACCTTTTTATCCATTCGATCCTGCCTCTCCGTTATCGTTCCAACCTTTGCTGTTAAAAGATCCATTTCATTTCTAGTAACAAACTGCTGATTCTGCCTAATATAGTGACGCATCTCTCTGAAAGTACGCATAATAAATATACTCTGTTGTTCCGCCAATTCTCCACGAAGAACTGTTGCAAGCATATAAATTCCTTGCTCTGTAAATGCGTATGGTAAATATCTACGTCCGCCTTCCTGCCCAGCAAAAAAATCCTTTTTCCGTGAGGTCACAATTTGTGACCTCACGGAATCAATTTCACTATTAGATAGCCGAAACATAAAATCTTCTGGAAATCTTTCTATATTTCTTTTTACTTGTTGATTTAACTTTTTTACTTCATAGCCATAAATTTCTGCCAAATCTTTATCTAGCATTACCTGCTGTCCACGAATTATATACACTTTACTACGAATATCATCTGTAGTAATCAATTCTTTTGTTTCTTCCATTCTTCCTCCAAACAAATCGGTTACAATTTCTATAAGCTTCTTATGTCGTTCCTTTATCGTGAAGTCACAATTTGTGATTTCACAGGTTAGTCCTCCACTATACGCTCCATCTGCTCCAGCTTCTGCAATGCTTTCATATACGCCATCAATCTTTTATACTGCTCATCTCCAAGGCTGTGAATCTGTTTCAAAATTCTAATATCCGCTTTAGTAACTTCATAATCCATATCTGCATCTTTATATTCCGGATCAATTCCTTTTCCCGTTAAAAGTTGATCAGGAGTAATTTCTAATGCATCACATATTGAAAGCAAACAATCCGCTTTTGGATTTGTCTTTTTCTTTTTCCAGTCACTGATGTTACTCGTTGCAATTCCAGTTCTTCTTGAGAGTTCCAACTGCGTTATATTCTTCTGCTCCATCACATAAAAAATTCTTTCACTGATAATCATCTTTTTCTCCACCTACATTTCATTTATCCGTATTTTCATATTTTAATTCCGTATTTACGGTTATAATATCATGCAACAACTTTTCTTTCAACAGATATTTTTGTATTTCTTCTCTCCGATAAAATTTGCCAGATCACTCCAAGCATCTCTTTCTTTTAAAACCACTTTATTCTTAACCATAAATTTAAGGCGGGCAACTTGCCCGCCTTAAATCTTCAAATTATGCTTTGATTTTTCCAGAAAATATTTTACTTACTTTGTTTTTCATGAGTATGAATACAATTTTTACCTATTTCCGTATCTGCGAAAACTTTTATAAATAAAAGGCAGTAAGGCTATTGCCATCACTGTATACATTACCATTACAAGCGGAATTTGTCGAAATACACAATTCCCAATCTGATAAATAAGTGGGACTTTTACACTTGCCTGTACATTTGTCAAAATTGTTGGTATCAAATTGAAAAGCGTTGTATACCCAGAAAGTGCCCGTCCTATAAATGGCAATAAGCAATATAAAAAGAATGGAATGCAAACAGCGACACTAATTGTATGCATTTTAGCCGCTACTAACATAGACACTGAAGCCGCCAGCATACTGGCTATAAATCCACATACAACTGTCAACAAATAGTATTGTCCATATGACATAATGTAAATACTATATGCCTGATACATTTGATAAGGTGTATTCATACCACTGGTTCCCATAATTCCAAAACAAATCACACTAAGTAATATAATTCCCATACAATAAATCATAACTGTCGTAACTATTCCTGCCAGTATTTTTGTTTTAACAGCTTTTGTACGTCCATACTTTGTAGAGAAAAATACTGCATCTGCTTTTGTCTGAAAATCATCTGCAAATATTCCAGCACAAATAAAACCAACTATGATTGCCAGAATAATAGAATACGTTTCTACATACATAATCATAGTATCCCATGAACTATAAGATTCGTATTCTACTGGTAATTTTATTTTATTATATTTCTTTTCCAAGTATTTTTTCTGAACAGAAGTCTTTCCATATTCTTCTGCCATCTTTTCCATATTTTTATGATAAGTGTCATAGAACTCTTGTATATTTTCTTCTGTAATTTGATTCAGAACACTTTCATCATATTCTGCATCCGGTGTTAATACCGATATTATAAAACTCCTAATATCATCTATCGGTTGTAATGTCGTTCCGTAAATCGCATTTTCTTCTTCTGAGGATTGTGTCACCGCATTTTTATTTTGTTCTATAACTTTTCCAAGTTCATCTTCTGTCAATGTACCTTTCCATGCTCGTCTGTTATCTGTAAGTTTTCTTGTTGCCATAATTCCAGTACTAGCATTTCCATTCTCATCCACATAGCGATTACTTGTAACTGCAAATCCGCTAAAAATGACAGCAAGTATCAATGCCAATCCGATTGCAAATACATTAATTTTCTTTGAAAAAATTCGTTTTAATTCTAATTTAAGCATCTTGTTTTTCCTCCGATTTTTCTCCAAAATAAAATAGAAATGCATCTTCCAGATTTTTTTCTACAGCCACAGCATCTTCTGTTGGCTTTTCTATTGAAATAATTCTAAGCTCTGCTCCGGTTTTTGTTGTTTTTATATTTCCAACCAAATATTCATTCATATATTTGTCTATCATACTTCTCGAAACATTACATTGCCATACCTTTTCTTTCATAGAAGATACTAAATCTTCTGCAGTACCTGCATAAAAAAGTTCTCCATCTTTCATTAACATAATGTTATTCGCAATGTACTCAATATCCGATACAATATGTGTAGACAAGAGCACCAAACGTTCTTCCGACAATTCACTAATTAAATTACGAAAACGTATTCTTTCATTCGGGTCTAATCCAGCGGTAGGTTCGTCCAGGACAAGAATTTGCGGATCGTTTAACATCGCCTGTGCTATTCCTACACGTCTAACCATTCCTCCAGACAAATTCTTCATTTTTCTTTTACTGAATTTTTCCATTCCTACTTGATTTAATAATTGCTTCACTTTTTTTCTGGCAAACGGCATTTTTAACCCTTTTATAGAAGAAATGTACATCATATAATCATATACGGTCAAATCTGGATAATATCCAAAATCCTGTGGTAAATATCCCAGAACTTCTCGGTATTCACCTCCTAGTTTCCATATATCTTTACCATTCCATAATATTTGTCCTTCTGATGGTTGAACAATCGTACAAAGCATACGCATTAATGTGGTCTTTCCTGCTCCATTTACTCCAAGCAGTCCATAAATTCCTTTTTCCATAACACAATTTACTTTATTAACAGCATTTACTTCTCCGTATTGTTTTGTTACATTTTTAAATTCTAATTTCATACGTGTAATCCTCCAAAATTTTTTCATCAAATACCAATGACTTCTGAACACAAAAAACAAAATATACAAAAGTCAATATCAGCATAGCCACCCATACCGGAGTTACAATTTTCTGATAAATAACATCATTTGCAACAATCATCATCCATAAACCAACCCATACCAGACAGGAAAGCACTGCTATATATTCTGATTTTTCCCATCTGCTGTACAATACACGAAAACATATACAACATGAAACATTTACTGGAAGCAAAAAATTAACCACCAAATCACCTAACGAGAGTATTGTTGTTTGATATGTAATTGCCAAAAACACCATAACGATCACCAGATCCACTACTCCAAACATTAACATTCTTGCTGTACAAATCTGACGCAGTGTGTAATAAGACGCCTGCTCAATTTCAATCGCACCATTTCTTCTGTTTTTCCAAATTTCCGGGACAATCAGAACCACAAATATTGTGGCAGATATTCCCATAATCCTCATCATATCTTTTATGTCTGACGTATAATTACTCAACCATATCCATAGACACATAAGAATACAACCTTGTAAAATCCACCATCTTTTTTTTATGAATTTTGTCTGCTCATACAAAAATTCAAAATAAGATGTTCTATGCGATTGTTTCGATAAAATTGACTCTGACAAAATATTCTGACATGCTTTTACTGTTCTGTTTTCTGCTTCAATCCTTACATATTTTTTTTCAATCTCCTCTTTATATTCCTTTATTTGTTGCTTATATTTCATCATAGTTTTTCACCTCCAACTCTTTCATCAAAAGTTCTTTTGCTCTTCCAATTCGATATTTTACAAGCGAAAGTTTTATGTGAAGTAATTCTGCAATTTCTCTTTGTTTCAATTCTTGAAAAAAATATAAAACTGCCGTTTCTCTAATTTCTTCCGGTAACTTTCTCACTGCCTGTTCAATAGTTAATCGGACTCCTAGCTCTTCTACATGATTTTTACTACAGTCCTCTGATTTTAGCAGTTCCTCTGATGGAATATCTTTTTTCTTTTTGTAATAATTTTTAACGGTATTTCCGGCAATTGTATAAAGATAATTCTTAACTTTTCCATATTCTTTATATCTATATAAATTGGAAAAGAAACGTGTAAACACTTCTTGTGTCAAATCCTCTGCCTCATAGGGATCATTGATATGTAGCAAACAATATTGATATATACTTGAGTAATATTTTTTGACCAGTTTTTCACAAGCATCTTCATCTCCTGCTCTTGCTAGATGTACTAACAAAGAATCAGTTTTGTATTCCATTCGCAAATTTGCCTCCCTCTGTTTTCTAAATAATATAACAATCCTACTATAAAAAAAGTTAGGATTTTCTTTTGTTTTTATTTATATTTTTCTAAATATTCTTCCAAACATAAATTTTCTTCTTTTATTATTTTAGCGACAGTCGTTCCAACATAACGGTAATGCCATGGTTCATTACTAATTCCTGTTATATCCGTTTTATCTTCCGGGTAACGTTTTACAAACCCATATTTATATGCATTTTCGTCTAACCATTGATATACTTTTTCAGAAGAACATTTGTCGGTATCCGCATTAATATGAACACTCAGTCCTAATTGGTGTTCGCTTGTATCGGGAATTGCAACATATTTCTCGGCTCTTTTTTTTGCTTCTTTCGCAGAATATCCTTGTTTTTCATATTCATTGATTTTCTCGTCCATAATTTTTTGTTGTTCTCCTGTTGTTCGATATCCTTCTCTAACAAACAGTGCTAGCCCCTCAGCTCTTGCATCATTAAACATTTGTTGTAACTCTGGATAAATCCGTGAATCTATTTTTTTACCATTCGACAATTCTGTCAATTCTACTTGATAATTATTTGGAATATAATGATTTCGATCGACCAAAATAAGATTCCATTCACCCGAAGTGTCTGCAAAGGACTTTTCTGACTGCAAAATTTTCGGTAATGTTAATTCTCCAACCTGCACATCGATTTTCATTGTTCTCCACATTACAACGGTTATTATGATAGTCATTAAAAGAATGAATACTCGTAAAATATTCTTTCTTCTGCGATTGCTGTATCTTCTTTTGTTCATTTTCTCTCCCACACTTTCATTATCAAAATATTTCTACCTTTAATATAATTAACAACCAAAACGACAAAAGAGTTAGTATCTAAACTTATTTATCAATAAAAAGTTTATTTTTTCTCAATTTCCCCTCAATGCCTTTTTCCTCCGATTTTCGTATGCTTATCCCACAGCAGAGCAGTACCACACCGGTACGACCTGCTGAATCAATCAATACGAAAACGGAGGTATTTTTATGCGAGAACTCAGAAACACAAAAATCATTGCTGTAGATCATGGCTACGGCAATATGAAAACAGCAAACACCGTCACCCCAACCGGCATCAAAGCCTATGAAACTGAACCAATCTTCACCGGGAATATTCTGGAATACAACGGCATTTACTACCGGATCGGCGAAGGACACAAAGAATTTATCCCGGATAAAGCTATGGACGAAGAATATTATCTTCTGACGCTAATGGCTATTGCAAGGGAACTGAATGTCTTTTCCATCCGTGAAGCAGATGTTCATCTGGCTGCCGGACTTCCTCTGACATGGATCAGAAATCAAAGAGAAGCTTTTCGTTCCTATCTGCTCCAGAATCCAGAAGTCCATTACCGTTTCAACGGCAAAGAATATCATCTCCACTTTGCGGGATGTAGCCTTTACCCACAGGGATATCCGGCTATTGTAAACCACCTTGGAAATTTCAAGGGAACTAATCTCCTTGCAGATATCGGAAACGGAACCATGAACATTCTGTATATTAACAATAAGAAAGCGCAAGAAAGCCGATGCTGGACAGAAAAACTTGGTGTAAACCAGTGCATGATTGCCGCAAAGAACGCTGTTCTGGACAAATTCGGAGTGAAAATTGAAGAATCCACAGTAGAACAGATTCTGCGGTTTGGAACAGCTGACATTTCAGCACCATATCTGGATTGTATCAGTTCTATTGCCAGACAGTATGTGGCAGAACTTTTTTCCACGCTCCGCAAATATGAATATAATCCTGACCTAATGCGCCTGTATGTGGTTGGCGGCGGTGGATGCCTGATCCGTAACTTCGGAACGTATGACAAATCACGAGTCACAATCATTGATGACATCTGCGCCACTGCCAAAGGTTACGAATCTCTGGCTTATATGAGCCTGAAAAGGAGGGGATAAACCATGCAGAACAATATCCGCAACACAAACCTGCGCTTTAATCTGGACAAAGAACAGCAGCGGAGAGCCTGGGAATATTTACAGACGATGGACAGGCAGGATTTTAAATCTTACAGTCAGGTAATCTCTCTTGCACTGGTAGATTATTTTGACCGCTACTACCGCACACAGGCTGATCCTTATCTGGAAACAAGAGAACGGGAAGAACTTTTTGTGAAACAGATTGTAGATGCAGTGGAAAACAGTCTGAAACAGGCATTGCCACTTTTTCTTTCTGGACTGACTGCAGGCATGGCGCAAAGGGAGCCCCAAATCAGGGCGTCCTTTCCAGCACCTGAAAATTCACAGCCAGATAGTGATGTAGACTGGGATTTTCTTGGAGAATAAACCCTTTTGATTGGAGGTGAACACATGACTGACTTTCTGACAGCAGACACCAACCTGCCATCTTATATGATGTTTCCCCGTTTCCTTCTGGACATGGAAATAAACGAAACTGCCAAAATGCTTTATATTATCCTGCTCGACCGGGCAAGGCTTTCCCAGAAAAATGAGGGCTGGTCAGATATCGATGGTCATGTGTTCATTTACTTTACAATTGAAGCACTGGCAGAAGTTCTCCACAAAAGCCAGATGACGGTTAAAACTGCTCTGGCAGTACTGGAAAAACAGGAGCTTATCTTCCGAAAACGGCAGGGACCCGGACAGCCCAATCGAATTTATGTAAAACTCCCAAAAGAAACCATCCACTATACAGACAGATTTCTTTCCCTAAGACAGACAGAAAACTGTCCTATTGACAGACAGGATTCTTTCCCTGATACAGACAGAAAACTGTCTGGTAATAAGAAAGAGATAAAAAAGAACAATTTAGCAATAAGAGGGAGTAAGGAGCCACTCTCACCCTATGGAAAATTTCAAAATGTTTTTCTGTCAGAAAAAGAGCTTGAAGATATCCGGCAGACAATCCCTGACTGGAAGGATTATATTGAACGCTTATCCGGTTATATGGCTTCTACCGGAAAGCAATATCAGAACCATGCAGCTACCATCATCAGTTGGGCAAGACAGGATCATCCTGCTTCCCGGCAAAGAAATTACGAAAGTGAGGAATACGAAACACTATGACAAGATTTACAGAAAAAGCAACCGCTATAACACCAAACAGAGAGCTTCAGCCTGATGAATATTTTAACGAAACAGACCACCTGATCTACTGTTCCAAATGCAATACGCCAAGACAATGCCGGCATGAATTACAGGGAAAGGTTCTTATTCCTTCCATCCGCTGTAAATGCCAGCAGGAAATCTTTGAGCAGGAAGAAGCCCAGAGAAAACTTCATGAAAAACAAATGGAAATAGAGCATCTTAAAACCAGCGGCTTACAGGACAAAGCACTCTATGACTACACTTTTGCCAGGGATAACGGCATCAATCCGGAAATAAAACTGGCACACAATTATGTAAGCAACTGGGAAGAGATGAAAGCAAACGCTTCCGGACTTCTCATCTGGGGTGATGTCGGTACTGGAAAATCTTTTTTTGCAGGCT
>ENA-ORTM01001893-ORTM01001893.1-human-gut-metagenome-genome-assembly--contig:-NODE-1893-length-19624-cov-5.550411_pt1 | contig 19624 bp, 18 predicted proteins | sample MGYA00241909_ERZ509182 | MGnify/ENA primary metagenome ERZ509182 (study PRJEB26280, sample SAMEA2338855) | human gut metagenome | biome: human gut; feature: human-associated habitat; material: faeces...
ACCTACACCCTTAGCAGGGGCGCCTCTTCAGCCTCTTGAGTATTTCTCCAGCGAAGGTTATTATACTAAAAGTTCTACTTAATGTCAATCCCTTATTTTATAATGTTTTCATTTATCTTATTTTGTATTCTTTCTTTTACTATTGCAGCAATTTCATTTGTCTTCATATCTTTATATTCATCGTAATAAAGAGGTTCCATAAAATGTACTTGAACAGTAACCGGTGTAATTGTATTCGTATCAAACGGCTTGAATGAATCGATCAGCGCTACCGGCACAATCGGACATCTGGCTTTTGTTGCAGATTTAAAGCTTCCGCCTTTAAAATCCTGTACTTGATTTCCATTTTTAGAACGAGTACCTTCTGCAAAAATCAAATAGTTTCTTCCATTCTTTACTTCTTTAGCTACATTTATAATAACTTCCATTGCCTGTCGTACATCATTTCTATCTAACATATACGCTTTCATACATACAAATACTTGTTTTAAAAATTGTACGTTAGCAACTTCTTTCTTCGCAACAACAGAAAACGGCTTTGGACACGCATCTATAATTGCCAATACATCGTACATACCTTGGTGATTTGGAAAAAACATAAATCCATTTTCTTTTGGAATGTTTTCCTGTCCATGTACGTCTATAATTACGTTACCGCCTTTATTTGCACGATATGTTATAAATCTGAGCATTTTATAATGTTCTTCTTCTGCATATTTGTCCACATGACTTGCGTGATAGCATAATTTAATCCACATATAAGGAACAAGAAGAATATTACGAAATACCATCATTAAAATTCGTTTCATATTTTTAACTCCTCTATTTCTTCTTGAAATTTCTCTGTTTCTTAGTATAATAGCAACAACTTTGAAAGTAAAGATAAAAGATTTTATTTATATATTGACATTTCTTATTTTCTCACTTATACTTCCATTGTAGTTAGTTACTCAACTAACTAACCAAATAAGTAACTCGTCAAGAAAGGAGGACAACGTGAAAATAGATATAAACAACGAGAAGCCAATCTTTATACAAATAGCCGAAGGCGTTGAAGATGGCATTTTGACCGGAATATTTCCAGAAGAAGAACAAATCCCTTCTATTACAGAGTTTTCTGTAAACTACAAAATCAATCCAGCTACTGCGTTGAAAGGAATCAATCTTCTTGTGGACGAAAACATTATTTTTAAGAAAAGGGGCGTTGGTATGTTTGTAACAAAAGGAGCTGTTAAAAAGTTGAAACAAAAACGTCAAAATCAATTTTATGACAACTATATCAGTAAATTAATAGACGAAGCAAAACGACTGGGCATTACAGGCGATGAGATTATTGCCATGGTAGAAAGGGGATTTTCAAAATGAGATGAATTGAAGTAAAGAATGTTTCCAAAACATACAAAGATACAAAAGCACTTAATCACTTATACTTTACAAGTGAAAAATTATTATTTCCCGAAGGCATGAAAGTTAAAAAGATTTTTCGCTGGACAAAAGAATTTCATCCAGAATTCGATACGGACTATGCACTTCGTGTTGCAGAGCTTTTCGGACTGCACTTAAATAAGAAGTCCTCCGCTCTTTCCACCGGCTATAAGTCTATACTTAAAAATGTAATTGCATTGTCTATAAATACGCCTTATATATTTTTAGATGAACCCGTGCTTGGGCTGGATGCAAACCACCGGGAATTATTTTACAAATTACTGATTGAGAAATACAGTGAAAACCCATTTACCATCGTAATTTCCACACATTTAATAGAAGAAGTTTCTAATATTATTGAGGATGTTATTATCATTAAAAATGGGAAAATTATCGAAAAAGGTTCTTGTGAAGATTTATTAAAACACGGATATGCAATTTCAGGAACTGCCGCCTCCGTAGATAATTACATAAGAAACAATATGATTAACGGCAAAGTTATCGGCGAAGATTCCATCGGTAATTTAAAAAGTGTATACATTCTCGGAAAACCGAAGGAAACGTTACCTGAAAACTTAGAAGCTTCTGCATTAGACCTTCAGAAACTATTTATTCAATTAACGAATGTATAGGGGGATGAGATTATGAAAAAGACATTAAAATACCAGTTACACGACTTTCGAACATCTTTATTCGTTTATCTTAGTATCTATATAGCAGTTGCCATTATCATCGGAGTTACTGTTATCTCGACCGGAGCTAAACCGGGCGGCGCAAATGTAAATGGCTATAACAGCATGGACTTTTCATCAACGATATTTACTTTTATTATGGGTCTTGCGATTTTTAAAGAACATTTCTGGATGGTAGCACAGAACGGAATTTCCAGAAAAACATTTTTTAAAAGCTGCATGTACTGTATGTTGATTATTAATTTTATTCTTGCTATCGCAACCATTATTTTTACCTTGATTTTTATTCAGATGTCAGGACTTCATTGGTCTACTATGTTTGGTCTTTTATATTCCAGATTTGACCAGAATATAATTATTACATTTATAGTAAGTATGCTTTTTATATTTTCTGCATATAACTTATGTTTTTTAAGCGGATATTTTGTCACCATTTTATTTTATAAAGCATCTAAAGTAGGAAAAGTTGTGATTGCTGCAGGGCTTCCTGTTCTTTTCTTCTTCATGCTTCCATTATCTTATGGATTTATTCCTGAGTTTTGGAATACTGTTCTTGATTTTATTTTCCGCATTACCGGCATGGCAAGCGGAAACCCGTTTTATGGAATTATAACTATTTCAGTCATTGCCGTAATACTTGGAATTATCAGTTATCCGCTGGCAAAAAGAGTAGAGATATAATTGAAATATCAATGACTAAGATGTAAAATAAAACTAATAATTATTCGTATAACGAAGGAGGTGAGTATCTATGAACACTAACATCGACATGAACAAACTTCAGGATGATGCCGAGAAAATCTTCTCTACCGGTTTTGCCTGTTCAGAATCTGTAATTGCAGCAATTAGAGATGCTTTTGATCTTAATATTCCTGACAGTGCAATTGCCATGAGTTCAGGATTTCCTTGGGGACTTGGCGGAGCCGGATGTCTCTGCGGCGCTGTGGCAGGCGGGGCAATGTGTATCGGTTTCTTATATGGAAGAACTACGCCGGGTGATCCAAAGATAAATAGATGTTTTGAGTTAACAAATGAGTTTCACGATAAATTTAAAAAGGAATTCGGTACAACATGCTGTCGTGTCCTCATCAAAAATTATCCTGACAAGAATTCACAAGAACGTAAATGTCACTGTATCCGAATGGTAAGATTTGCTGTTGCTGCTGTAGCAGAAATTCTAATCCGTGAATATGAGAAAGATAATACCTAAGCATAATTCAGAAAACAAGAGACTAAGAGCCGAGAAATTTCTAACTCTCGGCTCTTTTCCAATATTTCTCCATAAATTTCTCTATTTCTTTTTCTGATAATGAAAATTTCTGTGCCAGCTTGTTTTGTATTTTTTCTTCAGATATTCCCATTTCCTGTAATATTTCTATACACTCTTGTATTCTTCCTTCTGCATATCCTTCCGCATGTCCTTCCGCATGCCCTTCTGCATGTCCTTCTGCATGTCCTTCTGCATATCCCCTTGCATGTCCTGTACGCCATCCACTATTAATCATATGATTGTAATCTCGAATTGCCTTTTGTCTTTCTTCATACTCCAGACGTTTTTCATCATCAGCACTCAAATTTACCAAACGATTGTATGCTTTTTCCATGTATTTATCTCCCTGAACAGCCATTTGCATTTCCTCCTTATTCTCTGCATTAAAGAAACGCGCCCATCTGAGTAACTCTGTTTCCGGATATTGATATTTTTTAAGTTTCGGAAGTTCTACAATATGAATTTCCATCTTATCCGTATACAAGAGTTTCCTGCTATCTTCCCATATATGGAATTTAGAGTAATATTCTTCATCATCAAATAATATGAAATTTAAAATTCCCACATGGATACATTTCTTTAACTCTTGATAATCTTCACCTTCATGGATTTGTTCTGAGAACATCTTACAAAGATAAAACAAAGAGCGTTCTGCCCAATAATCATAAGCAATAACCTGCATTTCTATGTCTATCTGTGTACCATTTTCCAACACTACCCGTATATCCAAAATTCCAAGCTTATCTTTTTGATGTTGCTTTCTTAAATATGTAGGAAGCAGCTCTGTTCTTTGAATCATATCTGCTTTGACGCCCAATATCGCCGCTATAAACCCCCGTCTGACATCTTCGTCATTCAAAAGCTCCTTGAAACAAAAATCCACCTTGGGTGACATAATAAATGTGTTGTCGTTACTTTTCATCTTTGTACTCCTTTCCTTGCAGAAAAGACAAATCATTTGTACAAAGATAAACTTATAACTTTATTATAAAGATTCTCCTACAAATATACAACTGCTTTCCTGCTATCTGTTATTTGTGCTTAATAAGTTTTTCTGGAATCCTCTGACCGAATGGTCAAAATGATATTAGAATAATCAAAATAGAATTCTCTGATAAATCAAGTATATGATAGACTTAGAAAAATCTCAAGAGAAAATTTATTCACATACTCGAAACGAATATATTTGAAATAATTTGCAAAAAAGAAAGTCGCCTGCCAATCATTTGAGCGAAAACGATTGGCAGACACCCTCTTTTCTTATATCTCTTTATTTTAAATTTTCATCAATCCATGCAGCTGCATCTTCCACACATTGCACACAACAGATCAATGGCTGAGGACCATCCATATTTTTCAGATCACGACAGTAAATAGAACGGTTTTTCTCTTCAAAAGCCGCTGCCGCTTCTCGGAATTTTTTGTAAGTGTCCATTTTAGTTTTCTTAGGATCATTCAGATCACCGGCACTGTTATACAAGCTAATAATAAGAAACATACCTGTCACTGCACCGCAAGTATCTTTTAATCCTCCCATACCACTTCCAAACCCTTCGGTTATACGGAACATATCTTCTTCTTTGACACCAAGCTCCTCGCAATATGCACATGCTACAGCTTGACAGCAGTTATATCCTTTTTTGAATTTTTCGACTGCTGTTTCTTTTGTTGCTTTCATGTTTTTCACCCTTTTTTCCTTTTTAGTACTTCTTCATCGCCGTAATCTTTTCCTTACAGAAAATACGGATCATTTATATATAAGTACTCTTATAGTCTTATTATAAGGCTTCTGAATTTTTAAGCAACAACTCTTTTCCTGATATTCCCGGTTCTGTCATCTGTGTTGGCTCTAAGATAATATCTAATTCTTCTTCATCAAGAAGTTTTTCTTGTAAAATTAAACTTCTTATAGACTCTCCTGTTTTCATTGCCTTTTTCGCTATATCTGCTGCCTTCTGATATCCTACATGCGGGCAGATTGCCGTAATGATCCCAACGCTGTTCTCCACAAGATAGCGACACCTTGTCTCATTGGCAGTAATACCTTTCACACAATTTTCTACAAATGTCTGAACTGCATATGCTAACGTATCTATAGACTGGAACATACAATAGAATATAATCGGTTCAAACGCATTTAATTCAAGCTGTCCTGCTTCTGCAGCCATCGTAATTGTAAGGTCGTTTCCGATAATATTAAAAGCAACCTGATTAACAACTTCCGGAATTACAGGATTTACTTTTCCCGGCATAATAGAAGAACCGTTTTGTCTCTCCGGAAGGTTAATTTCATGGAAGCCTGCTCTTGGTCCTGATGACATAAGGCGAAGATCATTTGCAATCTTAGATAATGTCACTGCACATGCTTTGATCGCTCCGGAAACAGCCACAAATGAATCCAGATTTTGTGTAGAATCAATCAAATCAAATGCCTGAACAAAATCCATTCCTGATATTTCTGCAATATTCGGAACAATCCTCTTCAGATAATTTTTATCCGCATTAATACCGGTTCCTACAGCCGTACCTCCCATATTTAAAGCACGCATCTCATCCATTGCTTTATCCATACGACGAATATCTCTTTGTATAGCTACAGAATAAGCGCCAAATTCCTGTCCCAGACGGATCGGTACAGCATCCTGCATCTGTGTACGCCCCATTTTAATAACATGATCAAACTCTTCTGCTTTTTTGCAAAGCGCTTCATATAAAAGTTCTAATTCATATTTCAAATTTTTCAAAAGACGAAGAGAAGTCATTTTTCCTGCTGTTGGAATTACATCATTTGTAGATTGTCCACAGTTTACGTGGTCATTCGGATTAACAATAGAATAATCTCCCTTTTTTCCACCAAGTATTTCAATCGCACGATTCGCAATTACTTCATTGGCGTTCATATTTAAAGATGTTCCTGCTCCTCCCTGGATCGGATCTACAATAAAGTTATCATGTAGTTTTCCTTTTAAAATTTCGTCACAGGCTTTTACAATTGCATCTGCGATTGTTTTATCTAAAATACCGACCTCACAGTTTGTAATTGCAGCTGCCTTTTTAATGTATGCAAGACTATTGATAATTTCCGGATGCATATTTAATCCTGTAATATGAAAATTCTCAGCAGCACGAAGTGACTGAACACCATAATACACTGATTTAGGAACATCTTTTGTTCCGATTGAGTCCTGTTCTACACGATAATCTTTCTTTTGCTCATCCATTTTTCATTTCCTCCAACGATAGATTTTCTTGTTGATTTTATTGTATCTTCTTATTAAAATATAATCAAATACATATATTTTTATTATAATTATAACTTTATAATTATGTTAGGAGTTGAAATCATGTTTCAAGGAATGGAATACATATATACTGTTTATAAAGAAAAAAGTTTTTCCAAAGCTGCAAAAAAATTATTTATTTCTCAACCTTCTTTGAGTGCTACTGTAAAACGGATTGAAAAGAAAATAGGTGCTCCTGTCTTTGACAGAAGTACAAAGCCATTAACTCTTACAGAATGCGGTGAAAAATATATCCAATATATAGAACATATTTATTCTTTAGAACACGAATTTTCTAACTTTGTCAACGATTGGGATGGATTGAAAACCGGTAATCTGATTCTCGGCGGAAGTACGCTTTTTTCTTCTTGGGTACTTCCACCTCTGATGAGCGAATTTTCCAAGCGTTTTCCTCTTGTAAAGATAAAACTGATTGAAGAAAACACTTCTGAACTTTCCGAGCTCTTAAGAAACGGAAAAATTGACTTTATGATTGATAATTGTATATTGGATGAAGAAATATTTTCTCACAGCCATTACCATACAGAGCATCTTCTTCTTGCTGTTCCGAAACATTTAGATTCTGCAAAAAAAACCACCTCTTATCAAATCTCTACAGATATGATAAGAGACGGTTCCTTTTTAGATGAATCCATTGAATCTGTTCCTCTGAGTTTTTTCGAACACGATTCTTTTATTCTGTTAAAACCGGACAACGATACAAGAAAACGTGCTATGGATATTTTACAAAAGCAAAACATCACACCTCACATATTATTTGAACTTGACCAACAAATGACTTCTTATAATATTACCTGTTCAGGAATGGGAATTTCTTTCATCAGCGATACTCTGATTCGACAAGTTCCTTCCCATCCTAATGTAGTTTACTATAAGTTAGATTCTAAACTCAGCTGTAGAAATCTGTTCTTTTATTGGAAATCCGGAAAATATTTCAGCCAAGCAATGAAAGAATTTCTCAAACTTACCTCAGAAAAACTTAATTAATTTTCCGAAATTCATCAATAAAGCCACGAACATATTCTACTGAAAGGTCTAATGCACCCTGCCCTAATTCCACGGTGGCTTCTTTTGGATCAAACGGTCCAAACCAGCCACTTGGTGCAATCTCTTTTGTATCTCTTACAAGGCGTACGATTCCTCCCTTATAGTCCACTGCCTGAATATATGCAGCCTTTACATTTTCTGTCGGGTGCTGTGGATTCATTGGCTGACTAAGTTCCATATGTACAGATTCCGGATCAATTGCCATCATAACTGCTGTTTCCAGAATATCACCATGTCCCCCATTGTATTTACTGTCAAGCTGCGCTACCAGACTCCACCAGTCAATCTGTGCACAGATGCCGCCTTTGTGATAAACTTCTAACGCTGCTCTGTCGATAGATGGAGTATTTCCACCATGTCCGTTTAATACAAGAAATCTCTTTGCACCGTGCTGCATTAAAGAATCCATAATTCCGTGAAGAACCATATATAGTCCCTCATATCCGATATTTACACTTCCCTCAAAACTCAAATGATACGGGCACACTCCATAATTTACACTTGGAGCTACAATTACATTGTCCATATCCGCAATATGATCCGCAATATAAGACGGAACCATGTAGTCTGTTCCAAGAGCACTCTGTGTTCCATGCTGCTCTGTACTTCCTACCGGAATCACAATAATAGAATCTTTCTCAAAGGCTTCTTTTGCCTGTAAGGTTGTCATTTTTCCCAAATACATAACTATTCCTCCTTAAAACCTCTATTTATTAAAAACAAGAAAATGACGATCAATTGTTTCCTGAGGTGGTTTCTGTGTCAATAAGCTAGTGATAATCATTGTAACAGAACCTAAAATTGTTGCAGGGAACAATGCGTGGAATCCAAATGCCAACGCTTTTACTTCCGGAACTAATGTAAATGCGAGAAGTGCGATAACACCTACTACGATTGATGCGATTGCTCCTGTCGCTGTTGATTTTTTCCAGTACATTCCAAATAAAACCGGTACTACAAAAATTGCCATTCCTGAAAAAGCAAAAAGATTGATTTCGAAAATACTTCCAGGCTGGAATACACCAAAACAGATTACAATAATACCAATTAACACTGTTACTACCTTAGACATTTTCATAACACTATTATCATCTGCTTTTTTATTAATAATTTTCTGATAAATATCTCTTGTAACCGCTCCGGTTGTTGTAACAAGAATTCCATCAATAGTAGACATTCCAGCTGCAACAATACCTGCAATAAAGATAGAAGCCAGGAACGGATTTAAACCTCTCTGAAGAATCATCGGTACAATCTGATCTGCCTTTTCAATCCCCTGGATAGATGCAATACCATTAACTCCCGCCCATTCAATCAAAGTTGCAGATACTAACATTCCGGCTGTTCCAAGGAAAATTGCCTTGAACATCGTCTTATGATCTTTCATTGTAAAGAACTTTGTAAATAAGTGTGGCTGTCCCATTGTAAAGAACGCCCATAGTACAATATTTGACACATAATAAGCCCATGGCATATAACCATTTGCTCCCGGGAAGGTAAGATATGCTTCATTCATTCCCTGCAATGTATTGTTAATATTTTCAAAACCTCCACCCATTACAATTGATACAACAAATGTAACAACTGCAGTTGCAATCATAAGTGAGCCCTGAATTACGTCTGTCATCATAGCACCTTTCATCCCGCCGGTCATACAATAGAGGATTACTACAATTCCCATTCCTACAACGCCTACCCACTCCGGAAGACCTGTAAATACATGAACAATAACACCTGCTCCGATGATCTGTGCTCCCATCATTGGGATTAAGAAGAACAGCATCATGACTCCAAGAATACCGCCCATTTTTTTAGAATGGTAACGATCTGACAGATAGTCTGCCATTGTAAGAAAACCGTATTCATGTCCTAATGTAACTAACTTTCTTCCCATTAAAATTGCCGGAAGGATCATACAAAATACTGCTCCTGGTATGGAAATTGCCATCCCCGCATATCCAACTCCATAGATTGTTCCCGGTGTTCCAAGAAATGTTCCCATAGAAAATTGTGTAGAAAAATATGCAATACCACTAACGATTGCTCCTGCTTTTCCGCTGAGGACGAAAAAGTCTCCTAAACTGGAAGTTTTACGACTTGCATACCAGCCGATAAATGCCATAACTCCAAGATAAATAATCAGGACAGTATAAAATGGTCCTGGTGATGGTTGTACTGCTGCTCCCATTATTTCTGCTCCTCCTTCTTATCGTCTGCATTTTCTTCATCATACACATGATACTCTTTTCTCTTCATACACATTTTGTAATATACACCGATCAGAGCAAATACAACTGCTGCATTGATCAACCATCCATACACATAAGATGGAACACCACCAAGGGATGGGATGTATGTCTCACTGTAGAAAAAAGGAAAAGGAATCATGATAAAAAAGAAACAGATTAAAAATATAACCGTCCATGTTCCCTCAAAATGTTTTTCAAATAATTTTTTCATAGGTACTTCATTCCTCCTTTTGTTGAATTTTCTGTCACTTTAATACATTTCTGCCCTCAGTACAAATTTTTGTAAATAAAGTGCATACTTTACTTTATATTTTAAACTATACATGATATAATACAAAAAGTAAAGTATTTACTTTATATTTTGCAAGATAAATATTTCTTTACTTAAAGGAGATTTCTATGAATATTTTAGATCGAATTAAAGAACTATATCCGCAGTTTACAAGAAAACAAAAAAGTATTGCAGATTACATGACATCAAATCCGGGAGATATTTGTTATATAACGCTCGCACAGTTAAGCCACAACACTTCATCTTCAGAACTTACCCTTCTTCGTTTCTGTCAGAAAGTAGGCTGTAACAGTTTTTTAGAATTGAAAGATGAATTTCGTAATTATACACAACATATGATTCAAAAAGTTTCAGCATCTGACTATAATATACCGACAAACACATGTCCGAATGAATCAGAAAAAGCGGCACTTCTTTTAAATATATGTAATACGGAGATAAAAGCAGCTTCCGATTTTTTCTCAACTCTCAATCTTGATGATATTGCAAACATATGTAAAACAATAAAAGAAAAAAAACGAATCTTCATATTTGCTCACGATATTTCTAAGATTCCAGGTGAATTTCTTGCATTTCGAATGAAGCTTTTATTTTTGAATGTATCTCTTGTAGATCTTGAAGATATTGCCGATACTCAAAAGCAACTGGAATCATTGAATGAAGATGACATGGTAATTTTCTTTTCTTTTCCAAAATATTATTTTCCTATGGAAAGTATTGCAAAAAAAGCAGAAAAAAGTTGTGCTTCTATACTCACTATCACAGATGACCATTCTTCTCCAGCTGTACCTTTTAGTCAATATATATTGATCTGCCAAACCAAAACTGAGATTTTTTATAATTCATTAACTCTTCCGATAGCAATGGTTAACTTAATTTCTTCTTACCTTGCTATGGATCTTCTGCCACCAGCAAAAAGACAGGATTTTATGGATACTCTTTCTTCATAAAGAATATATAAATACAAAGGAGGTAATATTTATGGAAATTGGAGGATTTTTTCCGTATGAAGAAACATCAGGAGCAGAAACAAATTATGCAATCAGAATGTGTCCATCAGCCACAGACATGAAACATTTAATGTCAGGACGATGTGCCATTTATTACTGTTTGCAAGACTCTATGCTAACTGATCAGAGACGGGTAGCCTATCTGCCATCTTACACCTGTGAAACAGTAACTGGTTGTTTCGTCAAAGCAAACTATGAAATCTACTATTATGATGTAGACGAACATCTTGTACCGCAATTTGATGAAACTTTGATCGATAAAATCAGTTTTCTTCTCATTACCGGTTATTATGGATTTTCTACTTTTGACCCTGAGTTTGTCAGAAAATGTAGACGTCACGGTGTAACTGTCATGCAGGATACTACTCACACTGCTCTTTCACCATCCGGATGCTTTGCTGATGTTGATTATGTTGCAGTAAGTCTTCGTAAATGGATGGGAGTGATTTCCGGAGGTCTTGCTTTCAAATGCGGGGGCACTTTTCAGGTTACTCCTCTTCCTGCCGATGAACATCATCTCAGTGTACGTGATTATGCACTGTCTACCCGTCATGAATATGAGCATACGAATAATGAAGAATTAAATAGAAAAAGTCAGGATGCATTCTGGAAAGCAGAGTGGGAACTTCGCAAAATTTATGATATTCAAGAAGGAGATCCTAAATCACTGGAAACAATTCTTCATTATCCTATTGACAATGCCATTGAAAAACGACGTAAAAATTTCGCTTACCTTCTGAAGCATCTTCCAAAGAACCCAGAAGTAAGACCTATATTCACAGAGCTTCCGGATGATGTATGCCCGATGTTCTTCCCATTTCTTGTGGATAATCGTAATGCTCTTATGGAACATCTCGCTGCCAATGAGGTCCCTCCAAAGATTTACTGGCCGGTACCGCCATTTATTGACATTACCGGTTATCCGAAAGCAGAATATGTTTATGGACACATCATGTCTATCTGCTGTGACCAGCGTTTCTCTGAAGAAGAAATGAAAAAGGTTGTAGCAGTATTTGAAGATTATAAAAAATAAATTCATAACATGATCTGTACATAAAAAAGAGGGTGTCACCCAATCATCTATTTAGATCATTGAGTGGCACTCTCTTTTCTTTCGCCTGTCTTTTACTTATTTCTACTCATAAGTTCCTTTTTTTAAGAGTTTTCCACATTGCATCATAATCTCTCCACGCGCTATCACCGAACTTAATTCCATATTCTTATCCAAAATGAGAATATCTGCATCCGCTTGCTCTATAAGCTTTCCTTTTTTATTATTAAGTCCAATTGCATCGGCTACATTGGATGTCACATATGGAAGCGCCTCTTCCAAACTCAGTTGATTTTCCTTTACCATGTACTGCATCTCTTTTAAAAGGCTTCTGACACCGGAAACACCTATTTCTAAGAGTGTTCCATCTTCAGCGTAATTCGACCAGCTTCCATGTCCGTCAGAACTGATTGTAATATGTTCCGTCGGAAGTCCTCTTTTTAAACATTCTTTCACACAATCGGCAGGTCTGTCTTCACCCGTCATTCCACAAGTCAGATCAATATAACCTCCCATTTCAAGAAATCTGTATGATTGTTTCATAAGAGCCGGATTGCGGTTTACATGAGTAGGACGGAAGATTCCTTCTGGAATTGCAGTTTTCTTTAATGCTTCAAATACAGATTCTAATCCTGCTTCTGCGTCTCCCATATGAAGTACAACTATTCCCGGTTTTCCACTTAACATACCAGCCACTCTTGTTTTACTGGCTAGTCCGATCAATTCATCTAGTGTAACGTTTGGAGCTCTATGGTCTGAAATTGCCAATTTCACACCGAGAACTTTTTCAATAAATACAATGTCCTTATCTGCTTCTCCGGTAATCGTCGGACTAGGATATCCATAAGCTCCCGTCATCATATAAGCGCTGACACCTTCTTCATTCAGTGCCATTACTTTTGCGTATAAATTTTCTATGCTTCTTGTAATCCCATCTGTTCCAAGGAGCCCTACAACGGTTGTAATTCCTCCTTCGATCATCTCAGATAATTGAAGCTCAGGAGTACGAGTATGGAAACTTCCTTCTCCTCCGCCTCCCGTTACATGCACATGCTGATCAATCAGCCCAGGTATCACATATTTTCCCTGAGCATCGATCACTTCACAATACTCCGGTACTTCTGTTATTTGATCTGCAATATATTCAATCTTCTCATTGCATATCAATAAATCTTTTTTTCCAAGATATTTCGGCGCATAGACCTCGCCATTTTTAATCAGTTTCATTTTGGTCTTCCTCTTCATCGCCTTTTCTTACTTTTGCGATGCTGGCTACAATATCGCCTTCTTTTAAATTAATCAGTTTCACACCGGAAGTAATTCTTCCAAGAACAGAGATTCCTTCACATTTCATTCGGATAATGATTCCTTCTTTATTAATGATCATTATCTCATCATCATCATTTACCGCTTTGACACCTACAACATTACCTGTCTTCTCAGTGATCTTATAACATTTCACACCTTTACCGCCACGGTTCTGACGAGTAAATTCAACCATATCTGTACGTTTACCCATACCTTTTTCGGATACAATGAGAAGTTCGCTTCCTTGAGAATCAAGCTGCATTCCAATCACTTCATCCCGATCGGATAAGTTCATTCCACGCACTCCCATAGAAGTTCTTCCTGTAGAACGTACATCCTTTTCGCTGAACCGGATACACTGACCATATTTTGTCACCATAAGAATATCCTGTTCATTATTTGTATATTTAACTTCGATCAATTCATCTTCTTCCCGAAGTGTAATTGCCGCAAGTCCTGTTTTTCTTACATTTGCATACTCTTTGATCGGAGTTTTCTTTACAAGACCTTTCTTCGTTGCCATGAAGAGATATTCACCATCACGATATTCATCAATCGGAATCACTGCACTGATCTTCTCACCCGGCATTAATTGAAGCAGATTGATAATCGCTGTTCCTCTGGAAGTACGACTTGCCTCCGGAATCTCATAACCTTTCAACCTATATACACGTCCTGTATTTGTAAAGAACATAATATAGTGATGGCTGTGAGTCATAAACAACTCTTCTACATAATCTTCCTCAAGAGTCTGCATACCTTTGATTCCTTTGCCTCCGCGATTCTGCGCCTTGAAAGTATCGTTGGACATACGCTTGATATAACCAAGCTTTGTCATTGCGATCACTGTATTTTCTCTCGGGATCAGATCCTCTGTAGAGATATCATATACATCGTATCCGATGGAAGTCTTTCTGTCATCGCCGTATTTCTCTGCAATGGCAAGGATCTCCTCACGGATCACCCGGAGAAGGAGCTTGCGGTCAGCAAGGATTGCCTGGAACTTGCGGATCTTCTCCATAAGCTCTGCATACTCAGCCTCCAGCTTCTCTCTTTCCAGACCTGTCAATGCACGGAGACGCATATCCACGATCGCCTGTGCCTGCACATCTGTCAGCTCAAAACGGTCGACCAGCTCCTGCTTGGCGATCTGTACGTTGCGGGAGCCACGGATGATGCGGATCACTTCGTCAATATTATCAAGTGCCTTCAGAAGCCCCTCTAAAATATGGGCTCTCTCCTGTGCCTTATTAAGATCATACTGTGTTCTTCTGCGAACTACATTCTCCTGATGCTCCAGATAGTACTCCAGCATCTCTTTCAGATTCAGAACCTTCGGTTCCATACTTCCATGATTTGGAACAAGAGAAAGCATGATCACACCAAAAGTATCCTGCAGCTGTGTATGCTTGTAAAGCAGATTCAGGATCACGTTGGCATTGGCATCCTTACGAAGATCAATACAGATTCGCATACCCTCACGGCTGGAATGGTCGTTCAGGTCTGTGATCCCGTCGATCTTTTTGTCACGGACAAGCTCTGCGATCTTCTCGATCAGACGTGCCTTGTTTACAAGGTACGGGAGCTCGGTAACCACGATACGGGATTTACCGTTTGGCAAAGTCTCGATATTCGTCACCGCACGGACACGGATCTTGCCACGTCCGGTACGGTAAGCTTCCTCGATTCCTCTCGTTCCGAGGATGGTCGCTCCTGTAGGGAAGTCCGGTCCCTTTACGATCTCAAGAAGCTCCTCCATAGCTGTTTCTCTGTCTTCTTCTACAATGTTGTCAATGATCTTAACAACTGCATTGATAGTTTCACGAAGGTTATGCGGCGGAATATTGGTCGCCATACCTACAGCGATACCTGTTGTACCGTTTACCAGCAGATTCGGAAAACGTGCCGGAAGTACAACCGGCTCACGTTCTGTCTCATCAAAGTTCGGCTGGAAATCAACGGTATCTTTGTTGATGTCTGCAAGCATCTCCATGGAAATCTTGCTGAGACGTGCCTCTGTGTATCGCATGGCAGCCGCACCGTCACCATCCACGGAACCAAAGTTTCCATGTCCGTCAACCAACGGATATCTTGTTGACCATTCCTGGGCCATATTAACCAGCGCACCGTAGATGGAACTGTCACCATGAGGGTGATATTTACCCATGGTATCACCGACAATACGCGCACATTTTCTGTGTGGTTTGTCAGGACCATTGTTCAGCTCGATCATGGAATACAGCACTCGGCGCTGTACCGGTTTCAGGCCGTCTCTTACATCCGGCAGAGCTCGTGAGGCGATAACACTCATGGCATAGTCGATGTAAGATTCTTTCATAGTTTTTTCCAAATCCACTTCGTGGACTTTGTCAAAAATATTATCTTCCATTCTTCTTTATTCTCCTAGATATCAAGATTCTTGACGAATCTTGCATTTTCTTCGATAAATTCACGTCTTGGCTCTACCTTGTCTCCCATAAGAGTGGTAAATGTCAGATCGATCTCAGATGTGGCAGCCTCGTCCATGGTCACACGGAGAAGAATTCTCTTCTCAGGGTCCATAGTAGTCTCCCAGAGCTGTTCCGCATCCATCTCACCCAGACCTTTATAACGCTGGATCTTATTGTTTCCGTCACGTCCGATCTCGGTAAGGATATTGTTCAGTTCATCATCATCGTATGCGTACCATACTTTCTTGTTTTTCTCGACTTTATAAAGAGGCGGCTGTGCCAGGTATACATATCCCTGCTTGATCAGCTCCGGCATAAAACGATACAGGAATGTCAGAAGCAGTGTTGCGATGTGCGCACCGTCAACATCGGCATCGGTCATAATGATGATCTTATGGTAACGAAGTTTGGAGATATCAAAATCCTCATGGATTCCGGTTCCGAAAGCAGTGATCATGGCCTTGATCTCTTTGTTTCCATAGATCTTGTCCAGACGTGCTTTTTCAACGTTCAGGATCTTACCACGAAGTGGAAGGATCGCCTGTGTGGCACGGTTTCTCGCTGTCTTGGCGGAACCGCCCGCGGAATCTCCCTCTACGATATAGATCTCGCAGTTCTCCGGATTCTTGTCCGAACAGTCTGCAAGTTTTCCAGGAAGAGACATGCTGTCCAGTGCGGATTTTCTTCTTGTAAGGTCACGGGCCTTTCTGGCTGCTTCTCTGGCTCTCTGTGCAAGAACAGATTTCTCAACAGTAGCCTTGGCAACTGCCGGATTCTGCTCCAGGAAAATCTCCAGCTGCTTGCTTACAACGCTGTCTACCGCACCTCTTGCCTCGCTGTTTCCAAGTTTCTGCTTGGTCTGTCCCTCAAACTGCGGATTCTCGATCTTAACGCTGACGATCGCGGTCAGACCTTCACGGATATCATCACCGCTTAAGTTCGGCTCGCTGTCCTTAAGAAGCTTATTCTTACGTGCGTAATCATTGAATGTATTGGTGATCGCATTACGGAAACCGGTAATGTGTGTACCGCCCTCCGGTGTATTGATATTATTTACAAAACCATAGGTATTCTCTGTATAGGAATCATTATGCTGCAGAGCAACCTCTACAGATACACCATCCTTCTCACCTTCACAGTAAATGATCTCCGGGTAAAGAGCCTCCTTGCTTCTGTTCAGGTAGCTTACAAACTCACGGATACCACCCTCATAGTGGAATACCTTCTCGCGCTCCTGTCCCTCTCTCTTATCCTCCAGAACGATACGAAGACCCTTAGTCAGGAAAGCCATCTCACGAAGTCTCTGTTTCAGGATATCATAATCATAAACAGTCTCCTCAAAGATCTCCTTGTCCGGAAGGAAATAAACCTTCGTTCCTGAAAGCCCCGGATCACAGTCACCTACCACCTTCAGCGGGTACATAGTCTTACCACGCTCATATCTCTGTTTGTATTCCTTACCCTCTCGGTAGATGGTAACCTCCAGCCATTCGGAAAGTGCATTTACAACAGATGCACCAACACCGTGAAGACCACCGGAAACCTTATATCCTCCACCGCCGAACTTACCGCCTGCGTGAAGAATGGTAAATACAACCTCAACTGCCGGAATACCAGCCTTATGATTGATGCCAACCGGAATACCACGACCATTATCTGTAACTGTAATGGAATTATCCGGATTGATATCTACATGGATCTCCGTACAAAAACCAGCCAGTGCTTCATCGACTGCGTTATCCACGATCTCATATACGAGATGATGAAGTCCACGGCTGGAGGTACTTCCGATATACATTCCAGGCCTCTTACGTACGGCTTCCAGTCCTTCCAGGATCTGGATCTGATCCGCGCCGTATTCTGTATTCTCTGCGCCCATGTCATTCCTCCTGTTCTTGTCGTCCGGACGTGTTTGAAAATTCATTTCTGCAGAACCATAGCAGCTTCAGAAATCATTACATCAAATCCTGAACAAGATAAACTGATCTTTTAATTTCAGGAAATACTGTATTTTCATTTTGCAGAAAGCAATTCTCAAACCCGCTCCGGAAGTGTCATTTATACCTGTAAAATAAATATTTTTTACATACGAATACAGAGTTTATTATAGCACAAAAAAGCCTGTATTTCCACGCAAAATCATAGGAAATACAGGCAAAAAAGTATCTTATTAAATGCAATCCCAAAACACAGCACAATATGCTCTTAAAACATATGGAATATTCAGCTACTCCGGCAAAAGCCCAAATTCCTTTAACAATTTCTTCTGGTATTCCGGATCTGCTGCCGATCTTATAATATCAGACGTCCTCCCCAGCTCAGCAAGGCAGAGGATCAAACTGTTAATACTATGTTCTCCCTGCTGCATTCCCTGTTGCATTCCCTGCTGTATTCCCTGCTGCATTCCCTGCTGCATTCCCTGCTGCATTCCATCCTTTATTCCCTCCTGCATTCCTATTCCATACCCTTCATCATAGCCAGCCTGTAAACTTTTTCTTATCTTTTCCTCGATCTGATCCTGTATGATCCGATTTAATGCTTCACACATACAATCCGCCTCCCTGAATTTTTCTTCATTAGCCCTTACGATCATCTGCATAACTGATTCGTACAAAGGATTTTTCTGCTTTTCTCTGTATTCATTGAGAAGTCGTTTCATATCTTCCTTATCTTTTATTCTATCAGTCAGACTTCTCAGCCACAGATTTTTCTTCTTCGACAACTGCTCTGTTACAATGACCTGGATTGGGATCTTAGATCCTGTTACGTAATAAATTCCTTCTTCCATCTTTTTTACCCGGCATTTCCAAAACTCCCTCAAATGACGGAGCATCTTCCGGGGATATGCCCTGCTTACCAAAGAGATCGTAATCTCCTCAATTGGGATTTCATCCTCAGTTACCGTATCCGCTTTATAAAAAAATGCATATCCACACACCTTATAAAAATCATTGATGCTTATATAATCCGTCGGACTCTTATACTCAATGATATTATATTTTCGGAAGATCCTTCCTATGTTTTTATTAATTGGGATATCTGATTTCTTTTTGATCACAAGCGCATCGATCTCCATTGGTTTCGTCCCAAGCTGATGCTCATTCTCAAAAATCAGATTCTCCCTTTCTGCCTCCAGTTCTATCTGGATATCAGCAAAAAATGCAGGATGCCACTGCCGCAGGTTAGAGCTGTTTGTTCTGTTATTGTTTACGATCATACACGACTCCTCTGTTTTGATCTCAAGGAGCCTCATCTGAAAACTCCTGCTGAAAAATGGAAAAAAGCATGAATTTTCTGAGATGACAGGCAATCTGCCTGATATATGAAATGTAATAGAAAAATAAGATTATTTTTAGAAAATATGCTTTTACAGCATTTCCATAGAATCCCGGAACTGCTTTTTATTTTTGATAAGATCAGCTTACCACAATATGGTCTATACTGCAAGCAAATCATTTCGACAAAATCCGCACAGTACTTTTTATGTTACTGTTCACTGGCAATATTCCGCGAGGTGTTTTTTGTGAG